>Ga0209542_10008837_pt1 | contig 18668 bp, 18 predicted proteins | sample RifCSPhighO2_01_FD_184028 | JGI IMG/M metagenome (GOLD analysis project Ga0209542, IMG submission 184028) | Soil microbial communities from Rifle, Colorado - Rifle CSP2_plank highO2_0.1 (SPAdes) (version 2) | ecosystem: Environmental > Terrestrial > Deep subsurface > Rock core/Sediment ...
GATGGAAGCGATACGGTTGCCGCCGTGACGGTGGATGCGGATGGGAATATTGTGGTAACGGGGGAGTTCTGGGGCACTGGGAACTTCGGGGGCGATCCACTCACTAGTGTTAGCAATACGGTGGACTGCTTTGTGGCGAAGTATTCGTCGACGGGGACGCACTTGTGGTCGCGGCGCCTTGGCGGGACGTATCCCGATGGGTGCAGCGGGGTGGCGGTGGATGCGGATCGGAACATCGTCGTGACCGGGGTCTTCAGGGGTAGCGTGGATTTTGGGGGGGGACCGCTGACAAGCACAGCCCTGGGGAACCAGGACACGTTCGTGGCGAAGTATGATCGCTTGGGGACCTACCAATGGGCACGAAATTTCCCCAGCAACGCCGACGATCGCGGGAAGAGTGTGGCGGTGGATGGGAGCGGCAACGTGATCGTGACGGGGGGCTTCCAGGGGCGGATCAATTATGGAGGGGGCGATGTGTGGTCGGCTGGGTCCTATGACGTGGGGGTGGTGAAGCTCACGCCGGCGGGTACCCACGTGTGGAGCAGGCGGTTTGGTGGGGTAAGTGATGACGAGGGCATGGCGGTGACGGTAGACGGAAACGGCGATGTTCTCATGACCGGTTACTTCCGCGATACGATGACAATGGGCGCTACAACGCTGACGAGCACAGGGTTTGCTGACGTTTTCCTTGCGAAACTTACCAATGCCGACGGTACACCGCGTTGGGCGAAAAGTTTTGGCGGGTCTGCTGGTGATGATGCGGCGAATGGCATAGCAGTTAGCGGTGACAACAATATAGCGCTTACCGGATATTTCAAATGGTCGGCAAACTTTGGAGGCAATACATTGACAAGTGCGGGCCTTGAGGATATTTTCACAGCGCAGTACACGGGCGATGGCGCACATCTATGGTCAAAACGTTTTGGGGGCGTGCAGGACGAGAAAGGAACAGGATTGGCGGTGGATGAAGGCAACAACGTGTTAGTGACGGGCTGGTTCCGCGGCACGACTTCCTTTGACGACACGACGTTCACAAGCGCAGGCTCCGTTGATGGATTTCTCGTTTTACTTGCTGGTTCATCTGTAGCGGCCGCGCCTTCGGTACAAACAACGCGCTTCGCTTATGATGATGAATTACAGGCGCAGAGCTTGATACCGACACTTGCTTCTCTCGCGGATATTCTTTCAAAACTGATTGAAGCGCTTGGCGAGTAAGCACGGCATACTCGTGTACTGAATATGCTGGTTATGTAAGCCATAGTGTGGGCTATCAATACATACAATGAACGAAAAAATAAAAAAAGATCTTGAGATAGTTATCGTACTCCTGTTTTTCGCTTTCATATTTACGGCATACGGGCCGTATAGCGGCATGTTGGCGTCTCTTGGTATTGGGAGCGGCGTTGTATACAGACCGGCAGAGCAGCCGTTGTTGCCTTCCACGCTTCCAGATCAAGCACAAAATAACTTGGTCACGGCGGAAGATATTATTGCGTCTTTAGGTGTTGGTGCCAGCAATATTGCCGAACAAAGCTTGCCGCCGTCCGTTCAAAAAGAATTGGGGCTGCTTAAAAAACTGGGCTTAGAAGAAAAGACGCTCGAAGGCGAGGTAATGACCGCGATTATTGATTTGAAAAATAATACTCGAGGCGAGGTCACCGAGACTCATTTTTTCGACACACTAAACAAGACATTTTATCGCGTTGACGATTCTTTCAAAGATCTTGATAACAAACGAGGGAAGAAGCTCAAGATAAAAGCACGTGTAAAAGGCAATACGATTGAAAACGCGGATATACTCGCGGAACAAAACATTTATAACAGCGCATTTCTTGGTTTTGGCAGCTCACCTCCAAGCGGTGAAACAGTTTTTAAGCAATGTACCTTGCCTACCTTTCCTGGCTGGCCCGATATCGGGCCGTGGTTAGTACTTTCAACGCAGGCAAATGCGAGTGTTGCAGTTGGCACGCAAGAAACGTCGAGCATATTAGGCGGTCCCCCTGCTACTACAGATAATTCTACGCTTATGCGCCTTGGTCCGGGTACTCCATTTGCTGGTCCTGGAGGAAGATCTGTTCCGTGGAAGACTCTTATTATTGCCGTTGATTTTCTAGACTCAAATGTCAAAAATTCCGATAGTGAAATACGGGATATGTATTTTAAATCTGCCGCAGTGACATCGCCAGATCAATCCGTTAAGTCTTTCTATCAGCATGCGTCCAGAGCCAAGGTTACTTTTTCTGGCGATTTTGTCAGAGTCCATGTGCCCATGAAATTAAGCAGTTATACAACATGTTCCACGGAATTACAAAAAACAGATACATATCTTTATTGGGGGTCGAGTGCGCTATTTGAAGCAGATAAAAAAGGTTTTAAGGAAGCAAATTATGATTTAGTGTCTTTCATATTTCCGGATAATAATCCCTGTCGAACATTTGGTGATGGAATTGCGTTTTTTGATGCAAAATTCTCTTTTATTTTTGCGCCGCCGAGCGGAAATCTTATTGCTCATGAAATAGGTCACAATTTTAATCTTAAACATGCTGCTTCTGTTGGCGATACATACGGAAACTTTATGTATGGGGATCCGACAGATATTATGGGGAGAGATGATTTCGGTGTGGGGGGAGATTTGGGTAGCGTGAATCCGGTGGTTTATTTTAATAGCGCCCATACAATAGGACTGAATTGGTATCCCCATGATATGACTACGAAAGATACCGGCGTGTATCGGATTGCGCCGCTGTCAAAGGCAAACACGAGTGAGCCGAAGATAATTTTGATAAACAATTTATTTCCGTGGCTGGTAAGCTACCGCGTCTATGATGGGCTCGATGCTAATTTGCATGCTCCAAGGGGAGTGTATTTACACGCGTGGAACCCAAGCGGGAATTGCAGTTTACTTATTGATAGAGAAATAAGGGTGGGCGAAACCTCTGTTTCAAAAAACATTATTACTGGTGGTACAGCAGAAATCGAGGTTCTCTATACAGATGAAGATTTTGCTTACGTGCGGATTACGTCAATGCCATACGGCGGTGAGCCGTATGTGCGGATTACAGATCCTCCCGCTGGTAAAGAGACACTCGCAAGAAACGATTTTCCCATAAAACTTGAAGCCGCGGATGATGTCGATGTAAGCAAGGTGGATATATATTTGGATCAGCCGGATACTGGCGCGGTAGTTGCAAGATCAATCTCATCTGCCCCCAGTACCACTTATTTCCAGGATTCAATAATCAATGGTGATCTTCGCTCGGCATCTTTAGGGCCTCATAATTTAATCGCCAAAGTGACCGACAACGACGGCAAAACATCTTTATCCGATCTCGTTTCGATACTTGTTACCAATACTCCAACAGATAATATCTCGCCTATTGTAACGCTTGTAACTGACCCGCCAAACGGGGGCGTAACAGAGGGAGGCATATCCGTGTCTGTTGACGCAACTGATAATGTAGCGATTGAATCGCTTAAGGTACTGGTAAATAACGCGCTTGCACCAGAGCCGGGTTCTTGTAACCCCAATTGGTATATCAGAAAACCGCCATTTACCATACAGTGCGGGCTTTATCTGCTTGGTTTTACTCCAGGATCAACGGTGACGGTTGATGTGACTGCCGTGGATACGACCGGTAATACAACGAAAAAAACTTCAACCTTGACGTATACCCCGAATCCGGACACGGAACCACCACAGCTAACAATTACCAAGCCTTCGAACGGAGCGATTGTCCAGCCAAATACGATTGTCCCCATTACGTTTACTCTTTCTGATAATAAAGCAGCGTGGGCCTATGTATATTTGGATGAAACTGGCATGACAACATGCCCGAATAACACATATGCAACAACAGGCCCACTCAAAACCTTTACTTGTAACTGGACAGTTCCGAATTTACCGGGGACAACACACTACATAAGCGTCAGAGCATATGACGGGATAGGTACGCACGAGGTGCGAAAACGTGTTGCTGTCGGCATAGGAGTTGCGCCTACCATTGATACCGAGCCTCCGGCTATTATTTTTTCGTCCCCAACAGCAGATAGCACGGTAACGGGTACCGCTGTTCCCGTGAAGCTTAATACGTATGATACTTCGGCTATCCGCGAGGTTTACGTAAAAGAATTGAACGGAACTATATTGAAATGGTTCGGCGCCTCTCCATTTGAATTTACCTACAACGCTAATGCGCCGACACTGCGCCCCGGGCCGCATACTATTTATGCGACTGCCGAAGATATTGCGGGTAATCTCGCAAGACAAGATCTCACGTTCAATATTAAAGATATACGGCTGCCTTCTTCAGTTACGCTTTCGCTTACCGCTCCGCCGGCGATTAATTACAAGAGAGGCACGCTGAATATTTTGGCGAAGGCGTATGACGACGACAAAGTAAGCAAAATCGAGCATTACCTCGACGGCACTTTAGTATATTCGTCTTCCGCCGTGCCGTTTTCTATCTATCCATATACAACAACATGGGCGTGGAACACCGATCTCGCCGCACAAGGCGCGCATCAGCTCTACGCGAAAGCGTATGATCCCACGGGGAACGTCGGAACCTCGCCGACATATACAGTATTTGTAGACCGCACGGCTCCCGCCGCTACCGTAAGCGTTGCGCCTGTTTCAGGCGGGACTGTAAGCGGAAGCGTAACGCTCACTGCGGTGCCAAGCGATACGGTAGGGGTTATCAAGAACGTGTTGTTTTATCAAGACGCCTCGTATGTTGGAACAGCAAGCGCCGCGCCATATACTGCGGTTGTCGATACGACAAAACTCTCGAATGGATCGCACACATTCAAAGCGCGCGCCTACGATATGACGCTCAATTATTCCGCGTTTGCAACAGTTACTGTTACGGTTGCAAACGGGGACACGACACCTCCGAGCGTGACCCTTACTTCTCCTCTCAATGGCGCTTTCGTGGGGAGTAATGGAACGACTCTTTCGGCAACAGCCTCCGATACTAATGGAATTTTAAAAGTTGAATTTCTGGTTGACGGAGTTATTGTGGGCACCGATACAGCGTCACCGTATTCGATGTTTTGGAGCACAGCGAGCGTGGTGGCAGGCACTACTCATACGATTCGGGCGCGCGCGTATGACAAATATAATAACGTGAGTACATCCGCGCTCGTCACGGTTACGGTTGAGAAAACGCCGCCGACAGTTGCGCTTACATCACCGCTGCCCGGCGCTGTATTGGCTGGGGCCGTAACATTAAGCGCGACTGCTTCGGACGCCTCCGGAATTTCCAAAGTCGAGTTTTATGCAAATGGCGTCTTGAAAGGGACTTCCTTCGCGGCGGCATCACCGTACACGTTTAATTGGAATACGACTTTGGTGCCCAATGGCACGTACAGTCTCACGGCGAAGGCATATGACAAGGCCGGCAATACCACTGTTTCAGCCACCGTATCAGTAACTGTCGCCAATCCCGACACCACGCCTCCGACAGTTGCATTTATTTCCCCAGCAGAAGGGGCGACAATATCAGGCATCGTAACGTTATCCGCCTCGGCAACTGATCATAACAGGGTGACCCAGGTTACATTCAGGCGGTCAAGATATCTTATCGGAAGCGATACGACATCTCCCTACAGTGTTTCGTGGGATACGCGTTCGTTTGCGAACGGAACGTATACAATTACCGCGTATGCTTATGACGAAGCCGGCAACATGGGTACCGCGCAGAGGTCCGTGGCGGTGAGTAATTAGGCGATCGGTACTTTCTTTTTCTTGACTTGACGCCGTCTTTTAATGAAGGGGTAGAAAGAAATACGATTTTTACCATGGGGATGCATTGTGGCATGCATGCAAACCCCAAGATAAATTTACCCTCAAGGTCATCTTGCAACGGAGTTTACGTTGTACTCTGCCTGTATATTCCATACTCACTAAAACTGCCATGGCAGTTTTAGTGAGTATGCGGATGTAGGGAGAAAGAAATGCGATTTTCTGGGTGACTGGGGGCTGACAGCGTATTTTCAGATATATCTAGCTTGAGGGCATGGGGTGGAATCCACTCAAGCCTCCATTTGGACGTCGGACGTCCAAATGGAGGCTTGGGGTTTTCAAATATGCTCTAATACTATATCATCTGAATCAGATTTGGAAAGGGGTATCGCTATGGCACGCGTGCGGCAGTATACATGGTTCGTCGAACCACGGAATGCATTTACCAATGAAGTGATTTCGCGTGAACTTCCCGAGGAGAATTATTTTTCTTGTATTCAGTGTGATGAAGGTGAGCGAAATTTGTGGGGATGTGATTACCCGTATATTCGGAATCTTATTGCGAGCAAAGTTTCATTCCCGCTCCTTGATTTCAACGTATTCAATAGAGAGGGGAGCGGACAAATCCGCCAGTGGCGTTTTGTTGATACAGAGCGCGAGCGAGTCAAGCGGCTTCTTGCCGGAAGGGGAATTCGATCTCCCCAATAGGCCCAGCTGGGCCTTTTTTCTTTTATATAATGAGGGATGTTTGCGTCACTTGGTTTTTTTGAGATAATAAGGGCATGGAACAGTTTATTCAGGAAAACATCTGGATTTTAATTCTCATAGGATTATGGAGTATTCCATGGAAAGGGGTTGCGCTGTGGAAAGCGGCGCGGCGTGAGGACACACAATGGTTCATTTTTTTGCTTATCGTAAATACCCTCGCGATTCTCGATATCATTTATATTTTTAAATTCAGCAAGCGACCGCTCACGCCTGCGGAAAATCACACACACCAATAACAATCCCCGATTTACTCTCCTCCGCAAACCATAGAGCGTGTGCTCGTGTAGTAGCAACATATCCCGACTTCATATTTGCCATTCTCAATCATATGCGCGAGGATTGGTATATATGTTTGACATCCCGCTCGAAAGCATTATCGTCTCGCTCGGGTATCTCGGCATTTTTTTGCTTATGATTGCAAACGGTTTTATCAGTTTTCCCTCGAGCCAGATTCTCTACATTATTGTCGGTTATTTTATATCGATTGGCACGCTCGCACTTGTCGCCGCATCACTTGTAGGGGCGCTGGGCAATACGATTGGGAATATTATTCTCTATGAGTTTTCGCGCCGGAAGGGGATTTCCTATATTACGCAATATAAAATGTTTCCCCAGCGCGAAGTGAAAAAAGTTGAGATCGCGTTTCGGAAAAAAGGCGCATGGTTTTTATTTGTCGGGAAATTACTCCCCGCAATCAAAGTATTTGTGCCGATCCCAGCAGGACTCGGAAAAATGAACCGCACGCTGTATGCCGTCATTATTTTTGTCTCGTCGTATATCTGGTCTCTCATTTTTATCGCGATTGGGTATTATTTTGGGAAGAGCTCGAATGTATTCGGAAGCTATGCGGTTATTCTTATGATTGTTGCGCTCGTGGTCGTTGCGCTTTTTTATAAGTATATAAATAGTGAGGAAATTGCGCGCGAGATTGAAGAATAGCGAGATTACTCTATCGAATGGTGCGCTGACTATATGGGAGATCGTGTAATCATTATTCACGGATTGGGATCTAGCTCGCAAGAGCACTGGTTTGGAGCCGCAAAAGAGGCTTTTGAGGAATCTGGGTATGAAGTATCTGTCCCCGATATGCCCGATAGCAACCTCCCCGTAAAGGAGAAATGGGTTCAAGTAATTCACGCGCATAGCCCAAATAAGCATACGATTCTTGTCGGGCATAGTCTTGGGGGTACGGCGATCCTGCGCTATCTCGAAAGCGCCGGCGAGCCGGTACATACGTGTATGCTGATAGCTTCTCCTCTCTGGAGTATCGGCGACGGTGCGATCGATAATTTTTTTGTGCCGGATTTTGATTGGAGGAAAATACGGGCCATGGCTGGGCGGTTTTTTCTCTTGTATCAAGCGGCCGATTCTAGTGTGCCGATTGAGCATGGAAAAGAACTTGCGCGGTATCTCGGCGTATCGCTCATGATGTCGGACGGGGATGATCACTTTGACAGGCTTGACATAGGTTGGCTTCTCGCAACGATTACATCATGAAAAATTATGCGCGCATTGGCAATAGAAAAGGACGGCCTGCGTATCGGACGCCGTCGCGTGTTCGTACTAAACATGCGTATATCCGTGTTGCGCAAAAACGCCGTGGTATACTGAAGCCATGAAAGGACCGGAGGCGTATTTTGAAGGGGGGCCTTTTTTGGACCGCGCGCATGAACGCGCACAAAAAATTCTTGGAGAGAATGTGATTGATCAGCGGTCTTTTGGCGGGCTCTACCCGCAAGCGGAAATTGATCGAGATCTTGCTACGGTGCGTCGGTTTGAGAATAAGTTCCAGGAAGAATCAACACCTCAAGAGCGCGAGGATAAAAAACTTGCGACTATCTTTGAAGCTATTTTCCATGACGGGCTTACGAGGGGTCGATGGCTTGGAGAAGACGTGAATGCCATCAAGCCTTCCCGCTTTGACGATATTGTCAATAAAGTTGACAGCATTGTTGAATTCCAAAAGGGCGTTGCGGTGGAGCGTGAAGACAAATCGGCGTCGTATCTTGCGCTTGCAATGGATGTGACTTTTGGATCGCATGTTGAGGAAAAACTGCGCCGTATCAAGAATGTTGAAATTGGTGAGGGGAAACTGACGCAAATAAAATATTTTGAATCAAGATATTTGGGAGGCCAGCTTGAACTTTCCGGCGTTCCTCGCGTGGTTGTCGGTGCGGATCGGGAAACGGTCAAGGGGCTCGTTGAGGTATGGCTATCCGGAGATGAAAAAGCGCTCGAAGCGCATCCGCTCCGCGCGATGGTTCTCGAAGAGATACGGATGCAGCTCGAAGCGTTTGAAGCGTATGCGCGCTCTCAGAAACACGACGCTGAAGCGGCTGTATATCATGAGGCGAGCATGCTTGTGCGCGATATTATGCAGACGAAGCGCGCACAAGGAGATACGAGCAGTTTCCGCCATGATCGTGTCTTTAACGGCATATTCCATTATTTAAAAAATTTCACGGGCGCCTACTAAGCCCTAGACGTTGGACGTCTAGGGCATGTCTGAAAACCCGCTTTTGGTACATTTGAGAATAGGGTTTTCAGACATGCTTGTACAAAACAAAAACCGTAGCTTCAAGCTGCGGTTTTTGTACTTTGATCCTAGTTCTCTCTACAGGGTTGTAAATGAGAAGACGGACGATGTCGCACTATTGCCAGAAGCGTCGCCTGATACCGCGAGATAAAAATATGTTGTCGATGCGGTAAGGCTTCCGAGCGATGTTATGTGGCTCGTGACGAGATCTGCTGACCCTGCGTGCAACGTTGCTGGCGCAATAAGGAGCGGGAGAGCAGTTGTATACCAGATCTTGCTCGTTGCTGACTCATCAGTCGTCCATGTAATGTTGGTCGACGTGGCAGTCGTTCCGGTATTTGTTACGAGCGAGAGAATTGGCGGAGTAGTGTCTGGTATCGAGGACGATGTGAATGTAGCGTCACTTGATGTCGCCGTGTTATGCGCGCCATCACGCGATATAACGCGGTAGTGATACAACATGCTTGCCGTGAGCCCCGTAAGCGCTTGCGCATGTGTCGTGACAAGCGATGTGTTGAGTGTTGTTGAAGAACCGTAGCTTGTCGTTGTGCCGTATTCTACACGTGAATCCGATACCTCATTCGTCGTCCAGTTAATCGTCGCTGATGTTTGCGCGATGCCAGTCGCGTTCACGTTAGAGATTACAGGTGCTATTATGTCGGGTGTTGTGGTGCCGTTGTCATCATCATCATCATGTAACTTCTTTGCGATACCCGGAGGAAGAAGTTGGCATGGTGGGATAAGTGGCCGAATGTTACCCTGTTTTTTCAAATACCCAGGAGCGATGAGATGTCCCGGAGGTACTTTCTCGCAGTGTTCACCCGATGGAAGCCCGATACCGTACCCTTGTTTTATAAGTCTATCCTCGATCCGTTCATTCAGTTTCTCGAGCGTTTTCGGCCCCACGATACCCAGTTGGTCAATTCCGTGCCGCGCTTGAAATTTTTTCACTGCCTTTGCAGTAAGCCGCCCATAAAATCCTGTTATGAGTCCTTCGGGGTAGATTGCTTTATCTTCAGAAAGTAGTTCCTGCAGTTTTTTGACGTCATCGCCGGTCATGCCCTCGCGAAGGTTGCGGATGAGCCCGAGCGTACCCTGAATTTCTGTCTGCGTATTTTGTACTGCCGTTTGAGCTTGTTGCAGTGCCTCAATCTGGGCGCGGAGTTGTACCATTTTTTCCTGCAGAGATTTGAGGAGCTCTTCTTTTGTTTGCGCCGCAAATGCGGGGGATGCCAACAATCCAAGGATAGTTACAGCTCCAATTATACTGCGAAATGATTTTATCATAGATATCCTAGTTTTTATTACTATAAATAATGAGCGCGTGCTAATAATAAGACCTTTTATAATTTATCCGCCTTCGCAGAAGATTGCGGGGATGGATGCGAATTGCATGCTCTCCAAAGCTCGGGGTGTTTCGGCGGATTCCGCCGAAGAAATGAAGGTAAGCCCATAGAGGCTTCATAGTCCGGTATCAAATTGTAGTTGGCCTTTCTGGTTTTGAAATTCACGATTATCATTTTTTTCCATTTCTTTACTTTCTTGTTCATCTCGCGCGTTGTTGTTGTCGGCTGCGTTGTCTGTTCCTTCCAGTATATCATCTTGTTGGTTATCTATACTATTTTCGTCATCGTTGCGACGCCCGTTGAAATTCGGATGTATATTAAATTTTTTATGCGCTTCAAGGAGGAGGCGCGCTTCTTCAAGTGCTCTCCCCGCTTTTTGGTATAAGCGAAATGCGTCACCGCTTGATTGCATGTCCGACTTTGCATTTCCTTCCTCAATGGTTTTAAGGGCGAGTGTAAGCCGCGCTTTTGCTTCCTCACTTGACTCACTGCCGAGCGAAGTTTTGAGAGACTCTATTAAATTTTTTACCTCTATCGCTTTTTGCTCTGCTGATATTTTCTCTGTAGAGACTGCATTTTTGGTGCCGGTTGTAATATGAGATTCGATTGCATCGCGCCTCAACGCAATCTGGTCGCGCCTTTTTTTGATAGTTTCTACAAATGACGGCTGCCTATCTTCATTTTTTGCGTCGGTGTCTATCTGATCCGATGATAGTTTCGGGGTCGATAAATTGAGGAGGATTTTTTCATGTGCTCGGAGCGATGATTCTAGATTCGAGGAAACCGTTGCAGCCGTTTCCAGGTCTTTTTCTTTCTCAAACTCATTGATATGTTCCGTAACCTTTTCCGATGCCGTATCGATCCGCGCTTCCATTTCAGCGAGCTTTTCTGCATCAAGAGATCCGTTAGATGTCAGACTCTCGGCTTCTTCAAGCCGCCGTGAGATAATACGAGATTGCCACGCGGCTGATTTTTCAGGAGATAGGGTGGCCAATGTAACAACGCGTTCATTTATATTTACTTTGATTGGGTAGAGGGTGTCGCCCGGAAGAGACTTCTCGGCTGCATAGGAAACTGTGCCTACCAGAAGTGCGCTAGCTCCAAATGCAGCTAGAGTGCGGCGCGCGTATACGATAAAACGAGACGGCGCGCTACGACTCTCAAAAGGGTGCGATTCCATGAACGAAACGAGCGCTTCTTTTGCGGAAGTTTTTTCGCTGGCATTCAGTCGGATGCCTTTCGCGTGCCGTACGAGTTCTTCAAATGTCTTTTTCATATTTTGCGTGACCGTTCCGTAAGTTCTTTTATCTTCTTTATACCGCGGTGAAGCCGTACTGAAATCGCGTTTTCCGATTCTCCTAATATATTAGCGATTTCTTTCGGCGCAATATCATCAATATATCGCATTATGAGAACCTCGCGGTAGGATATATCAAGCTTATCGAAAAGAGCGATGACTTCGCGCGCGGCGATAGTTGTATGAATATCGGTTTCCTCATCGTGTCCGGGGTCGAATCCTTTATCGCGGAGCTCATCAAGCGAACTTGTTTTTTTCTTCCGGTACTCGTCGATAATGAGATTATTGGCGATGCGGTAGAGGAACGCGCGTATATTTTCAATGTGTCCGTTCTGCGTCGCGATATATTCCCATGTGCGGGTAAATGTTTCCTGCATAATATCCCGTGCCCGCTCCCGGTCAGAAACCCTGTAATAACAATGCCGAAATATGGCATCGGCGAAATCGTCATATGCTTGCAGGAATTGTGCATTTGTGTCCAATGGTTGTCCTTTCATATATGGAGACGGGCGTTGTCGCTATTTCTTACTTGGAGCTGTGTATAAACCCATTATCCGCATTTTTTTATGGTATAATACCACTGTACCCGAAAGGTCATCAAAAGCTACGTTTTGAGCTTTCACTATTTTCTACCTTTTATGAATGATTTTGTTTCAGTAGAGGGGCGGAGTTTTAGGTTTAAGATTGGGGTTGTTGTAGCCTCGTCTCTCTCCGGTTTTCTTGCTGGTGTTGTGGTGACAAGTGTTTTTTGGGCTGTCAATCTCTATATTTTGGCGGCTGGCCCTCACATTTAATTCCGAACATAGTATAGATTTTATTCTGGACAAAAAATCCCGCGCGTTGCTGGATTTTTTGTATGTGATTTTATAGTACACTGACATTATATGCGTCGTGGCGTTGCAACATTTACGCTTGATTACGGCAAATGCCCGCCATGGCTTTTTGAGCGGATGGTTAAGCTCGGGCGCGAGATGACGCGCGTTCTTATCGATGAATTTGGTCCCGACGAATTTATCCGACGGATTTCGGATCCTGTTTGGTTTCAGTCATTGGGGACAGTGCTTGCGTTTGACTGGAATGCGTCGGGTCTTACAACCATTTTGACCGCTTCTCTCAAAGAATCCATCAAGGGAGATGAAGAAAATCTCGGCGTGTTTATCTGCGGCGGAAAAGGGAAAACGTCAAAGAAAACTCCCGATGAGATAACAGGATGGGGCGAGCGCATGAGCTTGCCTGAACCGCATGTGGAAAATCTTGTATATAATTCGCGGATGAGCGCAAAAGTAGACGGCGCGCTCGTACAAGATGGGTATCAGATTTATCACCATGCATTCTTTTTTTCAAAAAATGGCGCGTGGGCCGTGGTACAGCAAGGGATGAATACCGAGTCTCAAACCGCACGGAGATATCACTGGTTTTCCGAACATGTTACCGATCTTATCCAAGAGCCTCACTCCGGCATTGTCGCTCAAAGTATGCATGATTCGGTTCTCAATATGACGGCTCACGGGAGCGAGGGCGCACGCTTACTGTCGATTGATCTTATTGGCGGCGGATTTACGCCGCTTATGAAAGATATTCAAATTTTACGGAGGCATTCCTCGTCTCTTTCTCGTATGATAGCGCTTCGACACGGTGTTGAGCAGTTGACGCTTCTCAAACTCGAAGATACTGAATTTTCGGCGCATCCCGTCATCAAGGAAGATTTTGCAAAAAGCCGATATCTCGAAAAAATTCTGGCGCGTCTTTGCGAAGATACGCCAGAAAATTATGAATCGTTTTTGGCGCGGGAAGGCGTTGGGCCGAAAACCGTACGAGCGCTCGCGCTTGTATCCGAACTGGTGTACGGCGCAAAGCCGTCATATGAAGACCCAGCGCGTTATTCGTTTGCGCATGGCGGCAAAGACGCGACTCCGTACCCGGTTGACCGCCAGACATATGACGCGACGATTTCATTGATGAAACGCGCAGTCGAAAAAACGCGATTTGCAGAGAGCGAGAAGAAAAAAATAATGCATCGGCTTGAGGAGAGCGCGCTCCCGCTGGAAACGGAAGTCTCGCCGTGAGACTGTGGTTTTATTTTTTTTATGAATATGTATTCTATATAATAAATCCCGTTAGAAATTCCCGCTGGGTATTTATTAGATTCCAGCGCGAATTGTCCTAAGTGGTAACCTACGCCACAGAGTAACGGGGTATTATTTCTAACGGGATAAACATATAGTCCATGAAGTTTCACCGGTTTATCGTTGATTTTAGTGTAAACACTCGGCGCTTTGTTATTGGTGATCATAAGATCGTGCGCCAGCTCCATTCCGTGCTTCGTTTGCGTCCAGGAGAGGCGATTATGTTGAGTGATGGGAAAGGCATGGAGGCTCACGCAACAATTGTCGCCTACACCAAAAAGGGGTGCGAGGTTGATGTAACGACTATTAGGAAAAACGAAAATGAACCGGTTGTGCAAGTTGCGCTCTACGCTTCGTTGCTTAAAAAAGAAAATTTTGAATTTGTGCTCGAGAAAGCGGCCGAGATTGGCGTTTCCGAAATTATTCCCGTGATCTCGCGGCGCACCGTAAAGCTTGCGTTAAAAGAAGCGCGCGCCGAGAAGATTATCCGCGAGGCCTCGGAACAATCGGGGCGCGGAAGCATACCGAAACTTTTTGGGCCTATGAGTCTCAAGGAGGCGTTTTTCCACGCAAAGAAAAATCACGTAAACATATTTTTCGAGCCTTCGGCCCCGTATCTCGCGCGCTCACCGCGTGCGCCGAGCATCGGCGTATTTATCGGGCCTGAAGGTGGTTGGGATCAATCGGAGATTGGAGAGGCGCGGAAGGCAGATTTTTTACTCTCGAGCCTTGGCCCGCTTATATTACGGGCTGAAACAGCGGCAATCGTTGCAAGCTATCTTGCCGTGAGCTGGAAATAGACAAAGTTATGAAGAAGTTTTTCGCAGTATGTATTCTTTCGTTCCTTTTCAACGCCGTGTGGGAAAATCTGCATGCCGTTTTCTATATGCAGTACAAGGGAGGAGAGATTACAGAGATGATATTATTATACGCAGCGCTTGCAGATGCGATATATGTGACGACTGCCATCGCGTTCGTACGTGCGGTTCCGTTACTTCGCGCGCGGCCGTATCTTTTTCTTATGCCGTTTTTTATTGCGCTTGCAATTGGCATCGAATGGTGGGCGCTCGGGACATCACGGTGGGCATATAGCGAACTCATGCCTGTTATTCCGCTTGTACATATCGGGCTTTCCCCAACGCTACAGCTTGCAGTTACTGGTGCCATTGCGTATCGGCTTTTGTTTGATAGCATAAATCCCATTACACGCGAGGTATCGAATAAGGCAAAATAGAGCACATGATTTCTTACAATGATTTTAAAAAAGCAGAGCTCCGTATCGCACGCATAGTTGTCGCGGAGTGTATTGAAGGTTCTGAAAAACTGTTGCGGCTTGAAGTCGAGCTTGGCGAAGAAAAACGGCAGATTATCGCGGGAATCGGGAAAAAATATACACCCGGGGGGCTTGTCGGCCGCGAAATTGTTATCGTCGCAAACCTCGAACCGCGCACTTTAATGGGTCTTGAAAGCAAGGGGATGCTGCTTGCCGCTGATGACGGCGGACCTGTACTTTTGCGCCCAGATATAGATATTCCGCCCGGAGCGGAGGTCCGTTGATAGATAAAAACCGTTTGCTATACTAAAGAAAGTCCTTATATATACTTCAAAAAGTCGTTTTAACACTATAATAAAAAACGCATGACCCATTATATTTGTGCGGGCGGTTGTAAGAGTGTTGCGAGCGATTCCGGTGCCGTATGCCAGGCAACGGGTTGCTCTCATTATAATCAGCCGATGGAGGAGTGTGACTGTCCCGACAACAAGCATTTTGGCGCATTTGACAGTAGCGATTCTCAAGAGGATGAGGAGCAGCTCTAACTGATCGTGCTCTCGCGTTTTTTGTCTTTCTATGAGCAGAAAAAAACTCATAACTTTAAGTATTATTGTTATCTGTATTATTCTCGGCGGCTGGTATTTTATTGCCAACCGTATCGAGGTTTTTGCGATTGAATCGGATACTACAATCAGTGGAACGCATACGATTGCAAAAAACCAAAAAACACTTATAAAAAACGGTGCCATAGTAACGATTGAAGGAGATCTTGTCGTAAAAGGTTCGCTTGAATGTGCCGGTGATCCGCTCAATATTATTGTCAAAGGAAATGTCTCGATTGAAAATACGGTTGCGTGCGGTCTTGGTGATGGTGCGAGTGGCAATGCAATATCAATTGTCGCGGGAGGTAAGGTTTCAATAAGTAAAGATGCAGTGGTTGCATCAAATGGCAACGTTCAGATTGTAGATAAAGCAGAAAAATTATTGCTCGCAGGAGAGCAGTCGGATGCACTCTATAATGAAACAGGTCAGGATAGCGGCAAAGGACCGCGGATTGGGCCGTTTGTCGAAGAGGGTGCAACACAATCGGTAACCAGTGGAGCAACAGTATCGCAGGTTACGGTGCGCGATGGCAAGCAGGCATTCTCACTGATTCCTGCCGCTTACGCACAACCGCGCGACAAAGAAGGAAATGTTGTTCCCAATGTCGTGATAAGCGGTACGTGGCATATCGGCGATGGCGCAAAGCCGCCGTCGGGTCTTGCAACCCCAAAGCCGCCAAAGAATGTCAAAAAGATTATCGTAAATTTCAATTTTGGCGACAACGGCAATGTAGAGTTCAAGGATTTTCATTTAATAGGCCCCGATGGGCGTGACGGGACGGATGATGTAGGAGCCAACTGTAATGCGCGCGGCACAAAAGGCGAAGATGCGTTTCGTATGCGAGTGCAAGCGGCCAATATTTCTATAAATAATTTTAGGCTCGAGCTCGGTAACGGCGGCCGGGGAGGGAATGCAGAGACAAAGAAAGATTGTGACCCGGGTGTTGCGCACGGCGGTGATGGCGGAGAGGCAGGAAATTTCAAAATGACCGCATCTAGCGGGATTTCTATCGTATCATTTCATATTGTTCCCGGTGTTGGCGGCGTTGGTGGCGAATCGACTGCGCTTGGCAAAGACGGTGTTGACGGGTGCCCCGGTGAAAAGGGTGGCGATGCTGTTGCAAACGGTGGTAATGGCGGCAAAAACAAAAAAGAACTTTCAGCAACCGGTGCGGTTGCGGGTATTTCAAACGTAACAATCGATAAAGTAGAAGGCGGGTGGGGAGGCAAGGCGACTGCCCGCCCCGGGCTGGGAGGAAACGGGACTGGGTGTAATTGCAAAGGTGGAAAAGGTGGTAACGCGAATTCTCATGGAGGAAAGGGTGGGGACGCGTCTCTCAAAATGGTTAGTGGTACTGGACAGGCGGTTGGTGGTAATGGCGGAGACGCTGATTCGCATGGCGGCAACGGTGGCGCCGGCGGCCAATGTTTGCTCAAGCCGTCAGGCGGTAAAGGCGGCAACGGAGGGAATGCTGTTTCAAAAGAAGGCAAGGCAGGTAAGGGAACGACCGGGGACGGCACAGATGGTAATGTTATCGACGAAACCGGCGGCAATGGAGGTAACGGCGGTGATGGATGCGGGCCGGGCAATGGAGGCAGTGGTGGCCAAGGAAAACCGAACGGTACTGATGGCACAAAAGGAAAACTCGTCTGCCCTGACACGGAGAAAAAAGTCCCCGGCGTATCGGTTCCGTCTAGCGGAGACAAACCAAAAACAACTCCGGGTACCGTGCCGTCAAGTCAGACGCAGCCTCCTCCACCGCCGACCGGACATCCCGTTCTGGTGATCCGATATCAGAACAAATATCTTCCTGTCGAGCAACTTATTGTTGAAAATGAGGCCGGATGCGGCGCAGAGCACTGGCATGCGTTAGAGGGAGCCGTTCGCGCGACAGACGGGAGCGTTGTTGCCGACCCTGGTCCGCAGTGCGGTTTTGGGAAGGTAGCTGAAAATCCACCAATGACAGTAGAGGTGCAATAACACATCTGCTCAATCATATAAAAACTTGGCATTGGGAGCCTAGAGCATGCCCGAAAACCCCATTCTGACTGCGGCAGTGGATTTTTGACTGCGACTCGGAGTTCCGACTCAACGTATTAGCAATACGTTTCGTCGTCCACTCCCTCGTTATCAAAAGCGGGTTTTCAGACATGTTCTAGTTTGTTGCGGCTGAAATTCTCTGAATATAACAGGGTAGATAAAAAAATGCCGCCTTGCGGCAGCCAGAGTTTATGTGAACTATCTAAAGCTTGCGGAGTCGACGTAGGAACTTGCGTTTTGCGATCTCGAGTGATCGAACATATTCTTCGCTTGTTTTCGTGTTGCGCATTGCTTCAACAAGCGTATTAGTGAAGATCCGGACTATTTTTTCTGTTCTCTTATTGCGAGGTATCCCGTACTCTTTGTAAAAGTTCCACGCGATTCTCGATAGCCGTTTCTTATATAATTGGGCACGCTTTTGCGCCTCCATATACAATCCTCCATGGGTTATTGTATCAAATACATGTACAATCCACAATATCTTTGTATGTTTCGCGTTATCGCAAAGGACAAAAAATCAAAAGCGCGCGCGGGGGAGCTCGAGACTCATCATGGTGTCGTACGTACGCCGGCGTATGTGATCGTGGGCACTCATGCCAAGGTGCGCGCGGTTACGAGTGATGATTTAAAGAGCGCACATACACAAATAGTAATTGCAAATACTTTTCACTTATGGCGCACGCTTGGCGAGGAAGGGCTCAAAACATACGGAGGGCTTCATGGAGCAATGGGGTGGGACGGGCCGATTATGACCGACTCGGGAGGTTTTCAGGTTTTTAGTTTTGGCGCGTCTCGCGAGGAGGGAGTCGGGAAGGTAGCGCATGTATTATCCGATAAATATGCGCTCGATGAAAATGCCGTGCGCATTACCGACGAGGGCGTATGGTTTCGCGACAGAGAGGAGGAGTGTTATCTGGATGCGGAGAAATCTATCAA
>Ga0209542_10008838_pt1 | contig 18668 bp, 15 predicted proteins | sample RifCSPhighO2_01_FD_184028 | JGI IMG/M metagenome (GOLD analysis project Ga0209542, IMG submission 184028) | Soil microbial communities from Rifle, Colorado - Rifle CSP2_plank highO2_0.1 (SPAdes) (version 2) | ecosystem: Environmental > Terrestrial > Deep subsurface > Rock core/Sediment ...
CTTCTTTTATAATCTTGAAGTGTCCTGCGAGCTCGCTCGTGTTGGCAACATGGGGCCCGCCGCAGAACTCAATCGAGAATGCGCTTTCAAGTGGGCCCACCGAATAGACCGAGACTGTCTCGGGATAATTTGCGCCAAACTCGTGCTCTGCCCCCAGCTTCTCGGCCTCTTCCCTCTTCATATCCGTCCGGATGACGGGGATTGCCTCCGCAATCTTAGCGTTCACTATCTGCTCCACCTCGGCAATCTGCTCTGAGGTCATCTTCTGCCCATAGGAGAAATCTATGCGTAATCGCTCGCTCGTGATATTACTCCCCCGCTGGTGCACCTCACTCCCCAAGACCATCTGCAACGCCTTCAGCAAGAGATGATGCGCCGTATGGTACCGCACCGTCTGTTCGGCGTGGTCTGCCAACCCTCCCGCGAACTTCTGCGCCGCCCCGGCGCGCGAAGTAGATTGATGTTGCTCCATCAGCTTCCCCACCGCCTCGCGGTCTACTGTGAGCCCACGTTCTTTTGCAATTTCTTCAGTGAGCTCTACCGGGAATCCATAGGTCGTATACAACATAAACACCACCTCTGGCTCAATGTAGGACGTCGTACGTCCTACATGCTTCTGGAGTTCGCGCAGGCCTTGGGCAAGGGTCTTGCGAAATTGTGCTTCTTCTTTCTCAAGCTCGTCCTTAATTTTGCCAGCAGCCACCTGCACGAATGGGTATGCGTCAGCATAGGCCGCGCCAAAGCCGGCAGCAACGTCGGCAAGTACCGTGTCCTTAATGCCCAACTTGTCGGCCTCGCGTATCGAGCGGCGGATAAGCCGGCGGAGCACATACCCCTGCTCCGTGTTGCCTGGCACAATGCCCGAGGCAATCATGAAAGTCGCCGCCCGCACATGATCAAGAATGACTCTGAACGACCGAATGTTGGACATCGTAAGTCCAACATTCGAGTAGGGCTTGTTGGAGCGAGTCTCGAGAACAGCGCGGGCGGCGTCAAAGACATCAATTAGATACAAGTCTGGAGTTCCTAGTGTGGTCGCGGTCAACCGCTCGAGACCACCACCAAAGTCCACGTTGCGTTTTGGTAATTCAGAAAAGCTACCATCCGCGTTTTTAACAAATTGCATGAATACTGAATTGCAAATTTCGACGAAACGCCCACAGTCGCAGTTTGGGTGGCATTCCTTACCATATTTCTGATCATGAGGAGTCCCGAAGTCATAAAAGACTTCAGAATCTGGCCCGCCTGGCTCCCCTGCTGGCATGTTGCTTGGTGCGCCCGCTCGACTCCACCAATTTTTATCTGAATAGGAGAAAATTCGACCCCCTTGCATACCCTTTTCGTACCCATTTTCTTCCGTACCTACGCGGACCAGTTTTGCGGACATGCCCTTTTCTGCAAAAAGTCTTTCCCATATCTCAATGGCCTCCGTGTCGATATCTATGCCGGTAGTGGGGTCGCCATCGAACACCGTTACAAAAACTTTTTCTGGCTCAAAACCCAGTCCATGTTCTTGATCAGTCAGGAACTCAAACATCCACGGAAGCTGTTCTTGTTTAAAATAGTCCCCAAGCGACCAGTTCCCCAACATTTCAAAGAATGTGGTGTGGCGATTGTCTCCCACTTCTTCGATGTCGCCAGCACGGAATGAGAGTTGTGAATCTACGAGCCGTACGCCCTCGGGGTGCGGCTCACCCAGGAGGTACGGTACCAAGGGCTGCATCCCACTACTGGTAAAGAGGGTTGTCGGGTCATTCTCTGGCACGATAGGTGCGGAAGGAATCACCGCGTGTCCGCGTGCCTTATAGAAATCGAGATATCGCTTACGTACTTCTGCAACGGTCATGACCAAAACGATAGCATGACGCCCTGGATTCATATACTATGCGGCTATGGCAAAGACGCGCTGGGGATTTAACCCTAAGGAGATTGATACGAAGGTGCGGCCGCAGGACGACTTCTTTCACTATGTGAACAGCAGGTGGATGAAGGCCAACCCGGTCCCTGCCAATGAGTCGCGCTGGGGGACCTTCACCATACTGCGCTATAAGACCGAGTGGCAGGTGCGCGTTTTACTCCACGAGGTGCTGGGCAAGGGGCGCGCGACCAAGGGGAGCGCGGAACAGATGATTCGCGATTTCTACCTCTCGGGCATGGATATGAAGCGGCGCAACGCGCTCGGCGTGAGGCCCCTCGACTCTATCCGCAAGCGGGTCAACAGCATCTCATCTATCCAAGCGCTACTCGCTACCGTCGCATATCTGCATAAAGTTGGTGTAGATGTGGCCTGGGGCGCCGGTATTGACCAGGACGATAAGAATAGCGAGCAGTACGTCTTGCGGCTCGGACAGAGCGGCATCGGGCTCCCCGACCGCGACTACTACCTCAAGACCGATGCCGAGTCGGCGCGGGTGCGTACGGCCTACGGCAAACATGTCGTGGCTATATTCCGCCTCATGGGCCGCACCGCGGGAGAGGCCAAGAGAGAGACTGCGACTCTCCTCACGCTCGAGACCAAACTCGCCAAGGCCTCCCGCAAAAAAGAGGATTTGCGTGACCCGCACAAGAATTACACCAAGATGACTGTCGCCAAGCTCTCGAAACTCGCTCCGGCAATCGGATGGCAGAAGTATCTGCACGATATCGAGGCGCCCGAGCTCGCGAGTGTAATCGTTAATCAGCCCGAATTCCTCAAGGTGATTTCTGACCTGTTGAAGTCCGTACCGCTCAATGAATGGAAGACCTACCTTGAGTGGCATGTCGTGAACGGCTTTGCAGGGACGCTCTCCACACCCTTCATTCGCGAGAACTTCGCCTTCTACGGCACCGTGCTCTCGGGCACCAAGACGATGCGCCCCTTGTGGCGCCGCGTCCTGGGCGTGGTGAATGGCTACCTGGGCGAAGCGCTCGGCCAGCTGTATGTGAAGAAGCACTTCACCGCTGACGCCAAGCGGCGGATGCTGCTGATTGTCGCGGACCTCTTCACTGCCTACGAAGCGCGCATCAAGACACTCGACTGGATGAGCCCCGTAACCCGGAAGAAGGCACTTGCTAAGCTGCACGTACTGAATCGCAAAATTGGCTACCCCGATAGATGGAAGAGCTACCGCGGGCTCGCTATCTCGGCCGACGACTACGTGGGCAATATTATCCGCACAAATGAATACGAGCACCGGCGTGAACTGCGGAAGCTCGGCAAGCCCATACAGCGGTGGGAGTGGCACATGTACCCGCAGACGGTAAACGCCTACTTCGCGCCGAACTTAAACGACATCGTCTTCCCCGCTGCCGTCCTCCAGCCGCCCTTCTTCGGCCTCTACGACGCGGCGCTTAACTATGGCTGTATCGGGGCGGTCATCGGACACGAGATCACGCACGGCTTCGACGACGAGGGCTCGAAGTTTGACGCCAAGGGCAACTTGAAAAACTGGTGGACCAAAGAGGATCGTAAGCGCTTCGAGAAGCGCGCGGACGTGGTGCGCAAGCAGTTTGATAGCTACACCGTCGCCGACGGGGTAAAGGTAAACGGCAAGTTGACGCTTGGCGAGAACATCGCCGACCTGGGCGGTCTCACTATCGCCCTCGACGCCTACCAGCTCGAGCTGGCACGGAGCGGCCGCAAAGACATTGACGGCTTCACGCCTGAACAACGCTTCTTCATCGGCTTCGCCCTGTTTGAGCGAGAAAACGCCCGGAGCGAGTTCGTGAAGACGCAGGTCTTGACTGACCCGCACTCCCCCGGCATCTTCCGCATCAATGGCCCGCTCTCCAACTTCCCCGCGTTCTACCAGGCCTTCAATATCAAAAAGGGCGATAAGCTCTACCGCGCTCCCTCCAACCGCACCACGGTCTGGTGAACGTAAACCGCCGCCCGAGGTGGGCGGCGGTTGCGGATAGCGGAAGGTAGATTAACCCTGTCTTCCGACAGAAATCGTGAGGAGTGGGCACGCGGCAGTGGGGGCATCTCCTGTCTGCCGCATGGTCATCCTCACCGAGTTGAGACTGCCAGATATGCGGAGCGCAAACCAGAGACCAAAAGTCTTTTTCACAACTGCCGTGACATCCGCCGTAAGGTGCTCAGCTCTTTTGACTGTTTGCAAATTCAGCACCCCAGTGACGCTAACTGTATAGACGCCCTCCTGGTCACGGTCAGAAATGATATTCTGCGAGATCCATTCGGGGTTGTCTTTCAGGAGGGGCCTGCCCCATTCACGCGGAGTTGACCTCCGGATCTCACTGTCTATACATTGGCGCGCAAACAGCATTGAGCGGGTAAGCTCGACTTTCATCTCGGTTCTCCATCCCAGAGATGCCGGTTGCCCGGCAACTACTATCACAGTAGCACAAACACTGTACATCTAACTGCCATTAGAAGCAAGTTTTGTCTCGCGCTCGCGCGCGTGGGCCTCAAGGAGGCGGCAGGTCAGGCGGTGCTCGGGCAGGCGCGTGTGGGCGATGCGGGCGGCCTCGCCGTGGTACCAGAGGTAGTCGGCCTGCGGGCGCTTCCATCGCTCGAATAGGGCCGGGCCCTCTTTCTCATAGGCCTCAAGTTTGCTCTCGATGTTATCTATCTTGTCGGCAATCGCAATAAGGAGCGCGTCTTCGGGCGCTTTTTCCAAATGTTTTAGATACGCGACCTTCTTTTCTCGCCAGCTCCCCTCCCCTTTTTCACTCACATGCTCGACGAGTGCTGCAACAGATTCACCAAAGGCAGCTACGAGCTCCTCTCGCGTTGTATCAGTATCTTCAAGTGTGTCATGCAGCAGCGCGGCACAGACTACGTCATCCTCTACACCATCTTCTGCGACGAGCAAGGCAACAGAAAAGAGGTGGGTGATATGCGGCAGAGGCTCGGCCTCGGCCCGGAAGTGTCCGTGGTGCTTCCTGGCCGCGAACTGTAGCGCCCGCTTAATCTGCGGCGTATGATTCATGCCCTCACAATACTCCACCAGCACTGTAGAAACCAGTTGGCAACAAAAATGTGCGACCGTGCACTTTTTGTTGTCACCGGTACTAATTGAATTACTGCAGTATCGCGGTAGATTGGTTAGAGCCAATCAATTGGGGTCTGGTCGTGGGCGAGGAGGTACGCGTTGGCGCGCGAGAAGGGCCGGGAACCGAAGAAGCCGGAGTGGGCGGAGAAGGGCGAAGGGTGCGGAGACTCGATGACCAAGTGCTTTGAACGGTCTATGTGCGCGCCCTTGGCCCTGGCATAGTTGCCCCAGAGGATAAAGACGAGGTGCTGGCGCTCCTGTGAGAGCGCGGCGATAGCGGCGTCGGTGAACTGCTCCCACCCACGGCCCTGATGGCTCCCGGCCATGCGCGCCTTGACGGTCAAAGTCGCGTTCAAGAGCAAGACGCCCTGTTCTGCCCATCTTGTAAGATTACCATCATGTTTTGTGAAGGTCTGACCTTCACAAAAATCGCTTCTGATTTCTTTAAAGATATTCTGGAGCGAGGGCGGGAGTGTGACGCCCTCGGAGACGGCAAAGCACAGGCCGTTGGCCTGCTTGGCACCGTGATAGGGGTCTTGTCCCAAGATGACGACCTTGACCTTATCAAAGGGGCACAGGTCAAACGCGCGGAAAATATATTTTGGAGGTGGGTACACTACCTCACCGGCATACTCTTTCTTTACAAACTCGGTGAGTTCAGTGAAGTAGGGTTGCTCGAACTCATCTTTGAGTACCTTCTGCCAAGATTGATCTATCTTTACTTCCATTGTTATCGTCGCCTCTTGTGCTGGGCCGCGAGCGCCTTGCCGGCCGCTTCGCGGTAGGTGCAGAAGTCGCAGGGGCCCCCGCCAAAGGCGGTGCCTATCGCTGGTATCTCCTCGCTCATGAGCATGGCTTTCAAGTCAACGATGGCTGGCTCCACCCACCCATCATCTCCGGTGTAGGCGATGAGTGCGATGTCGAACTCAAGTTTACCGTCAAATGCCTTTTTGTCTGACTTGCCATTGGCGTAGACGAAGTAGCCCGTCGGCGAGACGTTGAAGTCGTTCCGGCGGAAGAGCCACTGATAAATTTCCATCTGCCGCTTGTAGGATGGGTAGAGGTCCTCGGGAGTAGAGGGCCCCTCCTTCTTGCTGGTGGCCTTGTAGTCCACGATGAGGATCTCGCCCGCGGGCGTCACCCACACGTCGTCTATGCCGCCTCGGACGAAGAGGTTGGTCGGCTCATGATGGTAGCCGATACCGCGGCGGAGCGCATCGCGCCAAGCCTCGAGCCGCTCGTCGGCAAGCGGGACGGCATCCACGCCATAGGCCTTCATCAGTGGATGGGTCGTCTTGGCCGCTCGGTGAATGTCGAACTCGCGCTTGAAGAGCTCGTCAACGGCGTTGTTGAGGGTGAATGAGGGGCCCGACGGGCGCTTCACCCCAAGACGCAGGTCGAGATACGCACAGCGCGGGCACTCACTAAAGAGGTCAATTTTGGAACGCGAGACCTTGAAAGGCTCCCGTGAAGACGGGTCAAATGATGTATTTCTCTTGAAGCCGGTTGCCATGTCTTATGATACCGCCTTTTTGCCAGGCGCGTCGCCAAAGTAGGCATCGTGCCAGGCGGCGAGCATGATGAAGATGAAGAGCTTGCGCGCATTGTTGGCGCGCCCCGCCACATGGTCGTCTACGAGCCCCTTAACTGCTCGCATGTCGAAGCGCGAGGTGATGACGGAGTGTGTGAGGAGCGGCTCCTGCCAGTCGGTACGTTCTCGGAGCCACTGCGCCAGTGGAATAGGGAATCCGAGCTTGCGCCGCCCTTGGGTCGTGGGTGGAACGAACTCCTTCGAGGCCTTGCGCAGGAGATACTTGGCATTCAATGCACTCCCATCTTGATACTTAAGCCGGTCGGGAATGGTGCCGGCGAAGGCCGCAACCTCGCGGTCGAGAAAGGGCACGCGCAGTTCAAGCGAGTGCGCCATGGTCATTTTGTCGGCCTTGGCAAGAATGTCGCCCACGAGCCAGGTATGAATGTCTACATATTGCATCTGGGTTGCATCAGACCAGTCCCTCGCTTTTCTGTAGAGCGGGGCGAGGTCCACTTTTGGGTATGCAGTGCCCTTCCAAATACTCTGCGCGTCTTGGGGAGAAAAAATAAACGCATTGCCGATATATCTATCCTCGAGTTTTTTCTGATAACGGCGAAGAAAGTTGATCCCCCACATACTCGGGAGAGGCAACCGTGCGACAAAGAGCATCGGAGTACGGACAAGAAACGGCACACGGCTAAATCTTGCAAATGAGTATGACTCGCGGTAGATGCCGTAGCCGCCGAAGAGCTCATCGGCCCCCTCCCCGGAGAGTACGACCTTCACGTGCTTGCTCGCCTCTCGCGCGAGGAAGTAGAGCGCAATAGCCGAAGGGTCGGCCACCGGTTCGTCGAAGTGCCATGCAATCTTCGGCAGGGTGGCGAAGTATTCGTCCGGGTCAAGCACAATCTCGGTATGAGTAGTGTGGAGCGCCTCGGCCTGCTCGCGCGCCTCGGGGAACTCATGTATCTCTTTTGAGCCAATGGTGAAGGTCTTAAGCTCACCGGAAGGCTGCACCTTGCGGATGGCGCCGACAATAAGCGCGCTGTCTACCCCACCGGAGAGGAAGGCACCGAGTGGCACGTCGCTAATAAGATGGTGAGCGACAGAATCTCTAAGAATGTCGGCGAGCGCGGGTGTCCCTGCCTCTTCAGTCATCTGCTCGTCCTGGTTGAAAGACATATCCCAGTAGCAGGTCTCTTCTGCCCGGCCCGTCTTGGCATCAATGACCAGATAGGTGGCAGGCGGCACGCGGTATATGTTTTTGAAAAAGGTCTCGGGGAGGGGATTGTATTGATAGGAGAGATAGTTGAAAATGGCCTCCTCGTTAATCTCTCTTTTGTATTCAGGCAGAGTGAGCAGACTCTTAATCTCGGAGGCTAAGCCGAGAATACGCTCGCCCGACTTTAGGTAATAGAGCGGCTTGATACCGAAGGGGTCGCGTGCCGCGAGCACGGTTCCCTTCTTAAGGTCATAGATGAAGAAGGTAAACATGCCCCGGAGCTCCTTCACGCAGTCGGCCCCCCGTTCTTCGTAGAGATGGAGGATTACCTCGGTGTCGGAATGGGTCTTGAAGGTATGACCGCGCGCGAGGAGCCCCTCACGCAGCTCTTTAAAATTATAAATCTCGCCGTTAAAGACGATAATCAGCGAACCATCTCTAGAGGAGATGGGCTGTTTCCCTCCCACGACGTCAATGATGCTCAATCGCTGCATCCCAAGCGCCACTTCCTCGCCAACGAACGTCCCCGAGTCATCGGGGCCGCGGTGCACTATGCGAGCGAGCATCTCGTCAAGGGCTAATTTAGCGTTCCCCGAGGGGTGTATGATGCCTGCAATTCCACACATTGTGAGCTACTATATCACGCATGGAAAAGCTGCTGAAAACGCTTAAGAAGCTCATCCCTAGGCGCTTATTCACCGCCCTGCAACCTGTCTATCACTACCTGCTCGCAGGAGTCGGCGCGCTCTGGTACAGATTCCCTTCCCAGAAGCTCCATATCGTCGGCATTACCGGAACGAATGGTAAGACGACTACGGCTACCCTTCTCTATAAAATTGCGACCGAGCTAGGATATAACGCGGGGCTTATTTCTACGGTAGAGAATATCATTGCAGGAGAGGTTACACCAACGACGCATACGACACCCGACCCCATTTCTTTGAACAGACTTTTTAGAAAAATGTTGGATGCAGGATGTGACTACGTCTTCATGGAAGTGTCTTCCCATGCGCTCGATCAAAACCGGGTGCTCGGAGTGCATTTTGTCGGCGGAGTTTTTACCAACTTAACGCACGACCACCTGGATTATCACAAGAGTTTTGAGAATTACTTTAGAGCCAAAAAGAAGTTTTTTCAGATGCTGGGAAGGAGGGCGTTCGCTCTCTCTAATACCGACAATGAATATGGAAATAATATGCTCCAAGGAATAAGAGCCAAAAAGTTCTCGTATGGGTTTAAAGGGAATGAAGATTTTCATGGAGAAATAAAAAAAATATCAATTGATGGGTTAGACCTTGCTTTTAATGGAGTAGATGTTGGCTCAAAGTTATTGGGTACATTCAACGCGTATAATCTGTTGGCTATATGGGGTGCAAGCCATTTACTTGGTTTTGATATGGAGAAAGTCAAGGTGATTTTAAAAGATATCGAACCACCCGCGGGAAGATTCCAACACTTCACTTCGCCACAGGGAGTTCTCGTTATTGTAGATTATGCTCACACCCCTGATGCGTTAGAAAATGTGTTAAAAACAATTAGAATCTCGTTTGCTGATTCGAAGATTATTTCAGTTTTTGGTTGCGGCGGCGACCGGGACCCAATGAAACGTCCATTAATGGGCCGGATTGGAGCCGCGCTCTCTGATAGTGCGATTTTTACCTCGGATAATCCAAGGAACGAGGATCCGGAAAAGATTCTTGAGCAAATGAAAAGCGGCCTGTCAGAGACAGACTTACAGAAAGTAAAAACAATACCAAATCGTCGCGAAGCAATTTTAGAAGGCATTACCTTAGCACAGACGGGAGACGTCATACTTTGCGCGGGTAAGGGGCACGAGGATTACCAAGAAATTAAAGGCACCAAACATCACTTTAACGATATGGAAGAATTTAAAAAAGCTTTCCAGAATTAAGACTCTCGGAGTGGCAAATCGAGAAGACCATCGGCTTCGGCGAGGAGCTCGCCCGCACGAACACTTGAGAGGTGGAGGATGTCGAGAGTTGTGCGGTCTCGCTTCAGCATGTCTACCGCAATTGTACCCTGACCCACCAAGAGCCGCTTCTCCGACGATGAGAGGCTGGTGAGGGTTGTGATGGGGTAGATGCGTGCGCGGGACATGCGCATAAAGAGATTGTCGGTGTCTGGATAGTGCCAACCGAGGAGCTCGACCCCGGCACACTCGGCATACGCAATTGCTTCGGTGGTAAATTTGGTATTGGTGACCAAGAGGCCACGATCTATGGGGCAGGCGCGCAAGCTCGGGTCGCAGGCGAATATATCGTCAAACCGGCTCTTTACGTACAGCGCTATCTTCAGGTCGGTCTTATATCCCGGGTCGTTATGATATTTGAGTTCGGCCGCGAGGTAGGTGTTTTGTGCTGGATGACTCGCATAGAAGTCAACCTCGTGCGAGACGCAGTGACCTCTGATAATCTTGCGCGTCTCGACACTCCAGCCTTCAGCCTGAAACAAGTGCGAGATGAAGTCTTCAAAGGGGTGGCCCGAAGGACCAAACTCGAACAAGGCACGCCGCAGTGCGTAACGCGCGGCAATCGGTCGGCCTTCCCGGCGCAAGAGCGCGAAGGCGCGGGCGTAGACCTCTTTGGAGGAGGTCCCGGGCACGAGCGTGGCCGTGATACGCTCCGCGATGCGCTGGGCGGCGTGCGCACCGGCCCCCGCCCGCTCCAAGGAGGCAATAAGACGCCGCTCGTCGAAGGACTCAACGGTACGGTCGGCCTTAATGAGTTTAGGCCCAAGTGTCATGAGTCAGTGGTGACGACCGGGACACCGTTCAGAGTAGTACGTATGCTAGCGCCGGCTGGCGCCGTAACCGATGTCGAGAACGTGACGGATGTGGGCACTTCAAGACAGATGCTCGTGTCCTCTGATACCGAGAGCGCTAGCGAAATTTCCTCGCCTACGAGCGATGCTTCGACCGAGACGGTAGCGCAGGCGTCCGGAGCGAGTACGGAGCCACTGATAGTGTGTATTCCTTTCTTGAAGACATCGTGCACCATAATACGCGGCGTGCTTGTGGCTTCTAGCGGAGAGCCGTCTGCCACCTCGCGCGCTCGCGGGATGGAGAGCACGAACCCACCGACGATAATAACGCCGATAATAACGGCCGCCGCCCACAACCGGGTATGGTTGAACATCAGGCAATGATACCACCGCCAAGGTGCTCGTCACCACGATAGAAGACGATGGATTGTCCGGGTGCCACGGGTTCTGGTGTTGGGGTATCAGGTAAGAACTGGTCACTCTCAACACGGCCCGAGATGAGGGGGCCGTGGTAGCGGTATTGAGCGGTGATGAACCCCGACCAATCTGCAAGATGGTTAGCATTGATGAAACGAATGGTGTGTGAACCCGAGAGTGCCGACGCGACTTCAATCGTCCCCTTCTCAATATCTTTACCAACGACATATCCGCCCTCTACACGTTCCCCTATCGTATGCAAGATTGCGGGATTATCGCCAATTTCACTCTTCAAGAAGTCCTTGACCGATACACTACCTAAGAAGCAGATGCCTTGGCTATCCCGCTTTTCTGCCACGGGCAAGTTAAAATGCTTTGCAAGTGCACGCACCTCGCCCTTCTCCATCTCCCCGACAGGGAACAAGGTCTTGGCAAGAATCTCCTTCGGCACGGCCCACAAGAAATAGCTTTGGTCCTTCTCACCCCTACGATAGTGCCCCATCGCGATAGCATCCGCGCCTTGATCAATTGCGTAACGGTAGAAGGCGCCAAATTTGACTTCGCGGTTGCACATGACATCCGGATTCGGCGTGCGGCCGGCTCGATACTCCGCGAGCAAGTAGTCAATCACACCCTGCTTATACTCGGCGCTTGCGTCGAGGGTCTCGAAGGGGATGTGGAGCCTGGCGGCTACCCGCATCGCATCACGACGCTCGGCCGCCCAGGCGCAGGGCATGCCAGGCGGATACCAGCCTTTGATAAACACACCCGTCACCTGCGCACCTGCCTGCTGGAGGAGCGCGGCAGAAACGGCCGAGTCTACCCCGCCCGAGAGCCCCACGAATACTCGCTTACCTTTCACGTCCATCTGCCTATCAAATCATGCTTGACAGGATGGTGGTAGATGCGACGATATGGGCAAGCCAATCCAATCAGAAAGGAGGTGAGTTGTGTGGATGGTGGCTCTGTTCTTAGTATCCGTTTACGAGTGCAGGTGCGACACGGTAAGACGATGCGCTCAGTCTTCAGCTTCGATGAAGACAATAAGCCTTCGTCACAGGTACCATGGCCGTACGGTCGTAATCGGATTGATGCCGTACGCATCTTTATAAACAGCGTGCCGTGGGTCCTAATCCCAGGCATTCCGGTCGGGTTACCTGTAGCCATATTGAAGAACACGGCCTGGGACCAGGACTTGGTTGACATAGAAAAGCTCATCGACGACCAGTGGGTCGAGATTGATGAGCGTGACTGGAGGGAGTTGAATGCCAAGGGGGCGTAACGACAAGGTCGCGTGAGGAGCTGGTCGCCCAGCACACCCTCACGCGGCTTTTGCGTTTATCGCAGATATGCGTTCAGGTTGGCCTTATGCCCAGCATAGTTGACCGAGTAATGCATAAGACCGTCGCGGCCCGTGAGGTAGAAGAGGTATTTGTTCAAGGTTGGGTGGAGCGCCGCGTCAATGGAACTCAATCCGGGATTGCTGATAGGCCCCGGTGGGAGTCCCGCGTGCCGGTAGGTGTTATAGGGAGAGTTTACCGTGAGGTCGGCATAAGAGGGCGAGTAGGTCGCACGACTGTAGATGTAGCCGAAGACCGCATCCACCTGGAGGAGCATGCCCTTATCAACGCGATTCCATAGCACGCCCGATATCATATGCCGGTCCTGCTCGGTCCGCGCCTCACGCTCTATGATAGAGGCCATGATGATGATGTCCGAAAAGGAGCGGCCGGAGGCGACAACATCCGTCGCGAGCGCGTCAGTCTTCATTGCGAAGGTCTCCCGGAGCGTCTCGACTATAGAGATGGCCGTCGCCGATGGCTGGAAAGTGTACGTGTCGGGGAAGAGGTAGCCCTCATATGGTTGTGCCGCGGAGAGAAAGTCGGAGGCGGCAATCTGCGGAAAGGTCTTGCTCACCCTCTTTGCCATATCGAGCACCGTCGTCCCTTCGGGGAAGGTGATACGGGTTGCGGGGATGCCGAACTGGCCGGCCGATAGCCGCTCGGCAACTCGCAGGAGGGTTATCGGGCGCGCGAAACGGTACGCTCCTGCCGGGATACTCTCACCCGTGCCCGTTACCCGCCAAATAAGCCGTAAGAACTCGGGGTGCGCGACCACTCCTTTTTCAGCGAGGATGTTTGCAACTTCGCCAGCCGTGGCCCCCTCGGCTATGACGACAATGCCCCCAGCCGGGAAGGGGCGGGGTGGCGCGATGATGCTATACAAGCTCACCGCGATAGCGAGGACACACGCGAGCCCCACTACCCACGACCAAACATAGCGATGCATGTGCAAGTCAAGAGCCGAGCAGGCCGCCGCGCTGAAGCGTGTGAAAAATCCCATACTAGGCAGATTAGGTGGGGAGATTGGGCGGCCCCTCGCCGGTGGCTGACTGAATACGCTCGAGCGAGGGCGCCTCGACCGCGTGGGATGGAATATGGAAGAGGGTTGCAAGCTCCTCGGTGCTCATCACCATCGTATCGCTCGAGGGAAACGGTTCGTGGAAGAATTGGCGGCGGCGATAGGCCTCGATGAGTTCGGTGCGAACGATTGCTTTGTGCTTGTTTACGCCCACCTCCCAGGGATAATCATCGAACTGCGTCATCCACCCGTCTGGCTTGAAGCCGTTCCACCCTTCGGAGCTGAACTGCTTGAATATGCCGGTCAACCCAGCAATTACTATGCTGTCGAAACGCTCGGGGGTAGCGAGATAAATGCCGCGCGCGCCCACGTCGAAGGCGAGTTTTGAGATGTTGCGTTCAATAGCGGCAATTTTATCCGACTGACCCTTAGTCGGGTTCGGGAAGCCGGGCACCTCCTTACCGGTAGAGGCGTCTATATAGGGCTGTCGGGTCTCCTCGCGAATTTTCTTAATGAGCTCCTGGGCTAGGTCCTTCCACGTGTAGGGCTTCCCTGCTTTATTGAACTTATGGTACTTCTCCCCCTTATGGACGCGGATGACGAGCTGGAGCCAGAGGTACTCACCCTTCTTCATTGAGCCCATAAACTCGATAAGATTGGCAAGCGGGTCAACCTGCTCGGGTTCCTTCTGTACCTTGTCGAGCCCATACTCAACATAGGTCTTGATAGGCACTGGGTCTTCGGCCGTGTGGGCGAAATCACAGCCCCAAATAGCCCACTCCTCGTGCCTGGCACTAATAAGACGCGTATAGTCAGGGGCCTCTACCACCTGGGCGCCCGGATACTGGGAGTAAATCTGGGCCTCGATAATCCGGCGGAATCCAACGCGCGTCCAGATATACAGATGCACCTGCCCTTCAAGAGAGACAATCTCTAAGGACCACCACGGACGCACGCCGCCCTCAATAAGCCGTTTATACCAGGTGCCCTCACCGGGTGAGTGATGGAGGCCGGAGAGCACGGCCTCCATGGCAAGCGGCGTCTTCTCGATAGAGCGTGGCGGCTTAATCTCAAGGACGACATGTTCTTGTTTTGCGATAAACTCCGAGCGCTTCAAGATAATCCACATCGTCCATGCGCCGCCGACGACGAGGAATGGGAGCCACAAGGGCGCAAGGAAGAGCGCCATAGAGAGCGCGCTCGCGACCTGGCTAAACATAAAGATGGTCGCCATAAAAAGCAGAACGACCCCCAGAATAAAGATGGGCCATGGCTTCATCCGCACGCCTGAGGTCGCTCTGAACTTTTTCATCTGGGCCTCGAGTACGGAGAGGAACGGGAGCATGTGTGTAGTGTAGCAAACAACTATGGACCCTTCCGGGTCCATCCCCGGAGGGCGCCGCGTTGTTTTGGTGTGTAAGGGAACACTTATGCCGCTGAATAAGCGGCCACTTAGGCGGCGGAGTAGCGGCCGTCCTTGAGCCGTTTGAAATACCGTGAGTCGTTCAGGTTTACCAAAATGGTGTTGTCTTTCACAAAGCGCGCCTTCTTAACGTGGCCAATTACCTCATCCTTCTTCATTGGGCCATGGGTCTCGAGCACCTCGCGGATAACATCACGCACCACTCCGGGGGTGTAGCCCCACTCGGTGAGTGCATAGAGGCCGCGTCCGACCAAGACAAAGCGTGGGTCCTTGATGAGCTCGTTATGGGTAGTGGCCACGTGTGCCTTCTTAGAGAAGACGGCGCCGATGGTCTCCGCCACTTCAGAGAAGTGCATCGGGGCACCCTTGCGTTTAATAGCGAGGTAGGCGTAATCGCGGATGCCCTTGGTGCGGATGGCGCTTGCCGAGACCTTACCCCACTCCCCGAGCGGGTTCTTGCCAACCTTCTTCGAGAGAGTGAGCCAGCGCTTCAACACCTCGTCGCGCTTGTAGGCCTCGCTCACGCCCTTCAGCTCATCGAGGAAACGCGAGAGCATCTCGGCTTCGCCCACGACCTCTTCGTCGTCGAGCGAGGTGTAGAGGTTGGCGAGCGCCTCATGAATCCTTTTGGCAATGACCGGGTCAATGTGCCAACGTGCGAGGAAGTCGTCGGTCTCGCGCTCGCGCAGGAAGGCCGAGCCAGCCACGAGCAAGAAGCGAAAACGATTGCGACCCTTCTCATCCTTCGCCAGGCTCTCAAGGAGATCATCCTCGGCCACTACCGCACCCAAGGTCTCAATGTGGCGAGCGATATCGGCAAATGCTTTCTCCTCTTCTCTGAAGCGTGCGCTCGTGCGTAGTGCCTCAAGGCCAGCGGCCTCAATCTGACGCACGCGCTCGCGCGTGATGCCCGAGCGCTCACCAATAGACTCGAGCGTCTCGCGCTTAACGGCGCTCCCGAGCCCAAAGCGTCGCACGAGCACGTCACGCGAGCGCTCGGGAACCGCCGACAAGAGGCGCTTCACGAGCGCCAAAGAGTCGAAGGTGAACGAGGCAAGCACAACCTTGGAGCCCGCGCCTGCGCCCTTGCCAGCCCCTTTACCCGCCTTTTTTGTAGTCTTCATGTGGTCTAATATATACCAAACCCTGCTAATGTCGTCAACTAGGGGCTACGGCACTAGGTTAAGGATGCGGCCCGGCACATAGATGATGCGGGAGGGCTCTTTGCCGGCAAGTGCCGTGGCCACCGCAGGGAGCGCGAGGGCGGCCGCGAGCGCCTCGGCCTCGGGAGCGTCCGGCGCAAGCGTAACCGAGCCACGGCGCTTGCCGGAGACCTGTACCGTCACGGTAGTCTCGGCTCTTTCGAGGAGCGATGGGTCATAGGTGGGCCAAGGTTGTTGATGAACGCTCCCTTCCCCACCCAACTGTACCCATAGATGGTCAGCCAGGTGCGGCGCAAAGGGCGCAAGCATGATGACGAGTGCGCGAAGCGTATCAGGAGACAACACCGCTTCTTTTTCAAGTTCATTCAAGAGCATCATCAGTGCCGCAACGCCAGTGTTGAATTTAAAACGGTCGCCGTCTTCCACCACCTTCTTCGTTGCCACCGCCAGCGCGCGTTCTATGCTTTCCGCAGGAAAATTCGCAGGTCTGACCTGCGAATTTTCTGCGCAGGTCAGACCTGCGAATTTCTCCACAAGACGGGCAACACGGTCGAGGAAGCGGCGCATGGCGGCCACACCCTCGAGCTGCCAGGGGTAGCTCCCCGGCTCGTTGTAGGGACCGATGAAGGCGAGATAGACCCGGACGGCATCGGCGCCATACTTGGCGACGAGCTCGTCAGGGTTGATGACGTTGCCCTTGCTCTTGCTCATCTTCGCCCCATCTGGGCCGAGGATAATGCCTCGATTGAATCGCTCGCTGAATGGCTCCTCGACCGGTACCAAAGAGAGGTCGAAGAGCGCCATGGTGAAGAACCGCGCGTACAAGAGGTGCATGGTGGTGTGCTCGCTCCCGCCCGAGTAGCGATTGACCGGGAGCCACTTCTTCATTAGGGCTGGGTCAGAAAATTGCTGCGTATCCTTCGAGTCAAGATAGCGCGTGAAGTACCACGACGAGTCTACGAAGGTATCGAGTGTGTCATATTCTGGCGTCCACCCTTCTCCAAATATTTTCACGACGCGTTCCTTTAATTCTTTTGAAGAAGCGAGTGGCGCTTTGCCGGTTGGAGTGAAGTCTACGTCGGTCGGGAGGAGCCACGGCAGGTGCTCGGCGGGGACTGCGTGCGGCGCTCCAAGCAGGTCGTACACAATGGGGATGGGGCAGCCCCAGTAGCGCTGGCGCGAGACCAGCCAATCGCGCAGGCGGTAGTTGGTGGTGCGTTCGCCGCCCACGGCTTCGGTAATAGCCCACTTCGCCCCCTCGCTCTCCATCCGGTCGAATGAGCCCGAATCGGTGAGCGTGCCGTAGCCGGTATAGATGTCTTGCTCCACAAGGAGCCAACGCAGGGCGTGTTGATGTGTGTCGGGAGTAAGGAATCTTTTAAGTTCTTCTGCAGTGAGCCAGAGCACTTCGTGGATTGCCTGTTCTGCATCTGTGACCGGCTTCTTCGCATCACTCTGGAGCTCCAGATACACGACGTGTGCATGTGCGTTGCGGTTGGTCTTCTTGGGGACGTGATAGAACTTGCCGTGCATCACGCCAAAATTCCTGATGAACTTCGCATCGGTGTAACCGACCTCCTCTTCGAGCTCCGCCTTCGCCGCGGTCTCCGGCGTCTGTCCTTCTTCTATACCGCCCGTGATGAAGGTGCCCCACGCAACCTCTTTCCACCTGAGCGCAATGTACTTGTCTTCGCTCCAGTGCTTCACCAGCACGATAACGCCGTCGCGTGCTTTGACTGGCTCATCTCGCCTGAAGGCACCGGGCTCTGTCGTTTGTATAAACGGCTCGGCGACTACCTGCTTGATGGGTAAATTAAACTTCTTCGCGAAATCATAGTCGCGCTCATCATGGGCGGGGACCGCCATCACGGCGCCCGTGCCGTAGGAGCCAAGGACATAGTCAGCAACGTATATCGGTATTTCCTCTTTGTTTGCCGGATTGATCGCCACGACACCCTCAATCTTTACCCCCGTCTTCTCTTTATTCTCACTCCGCTCCCGCTCGGTCTTCTTCTTAGTGGTCTCTATATATTCTTTGAGTGTAGTCTGACTACCATCATCTGCCACAGTCTCTACAAAAGGATGTTCGGGCGCAAGCACGAGATACGTCGCGCCAAATATAGTGTCCGGCCGTGTCGTAAACACCTCGACTGATTGGGCAACCGGAGAGACACCGGGTGTCTCTCCGGTTGCCTTGACTTCGAACGTGATCTTCGCGCCGTCGCTCTTTCCTATCCACGCGCGTTGCGCTTCCTTAATCTCTTCGCGCCAGGGCAGGGTCTCCAGATTCTTCAAGAGTCGGTCGGCGTACTGCGTAATCTTCAAGAACCACTGCGTAAGCCGCTTCTCGACTACCTCGGTACCACAGCGCTCGCAGTGGCCGTCTATCACCTGCTCGTTGGCGAGCACCGTCTGGTCCTTAGGGCACCACTTGACCGCCGCCTCCCTATGCTCGGCGAGCCCATGCTCGAAGAGCTTGGTGAAGAGCCACTGCGTCCAGTGGTAGTAGCTCGGGTCGCAGGCAACGACCTCTTTGCTCCAATCAAAGGAGGCGCCCATATTGGCGAGCTGGGTCTTCATCCGTTCTATATTTGCGAGCGTCCATGCGGCTGGGTCTACCCCATTACGGATGGCCGCATTCTCCGCCGGTAAGCCGAAGGCGTCGAAGCCTATGGGGAAAAGCACGTTCTTCCCGCGCTGTCGCAGCATGCGCGCATAGATGTCGGTGACCGCGAAGGCGTACCAGTGGCCGGTGTGGAGGTCGCCCGAGGGG
>Ga0209542_10008840_pt1 | contig 18667 bp, 20 predicted proteins | sample RifCSPhighO2_01_FD_184028 | JGI IMG/M metagenome (GOLD analysis project Ga0209542, IMG submission 184028) | Soil microbial communities from Rifle, Colorado - Rifle CSP2_plank highO2_0.1 (SPAdes) (version 2) | ecosystem: Environmental > Terrestrial > Deep subsurface > Rock core/Sediment ...
CGATCTGGCACTTTGAGTGGGTAACGAAGTACAGGTACAAAATGTATCAAAAGGAGGAGTATTGTAATTTGATGACGGCTTGTATTAGAAACATGGCATGCAGACACGGAATAAAAATAATTATTCTGGAAGTTCTTCCAGAACATGTGCATTGCGAGGTGGAAATGCCTTTGTCAATGTCGCCGTCGAGGGCGTTGCAATATTTGAAAGGAGGATCGTCGTATCTTTTCTTTCGGAAGCATCCTAAAGCTAGATTGAGATATCCAAAAGGGCATCTCTGGAGTCGTGGAAAGTTCGCCGCATCTGTTGGGTTTGTCCAACAAGATGTTGTTACCGAATACATCCGTAATCGAAGAAAACATCACGGGCTGGAGTAATTTTTGGAAACCCCACTCGCCGAAGGCGATTTGCCCGCAGGCAAACCTTTAGGGTGGGGAGGATGTCATGATAAAAACTTTTAAATAATTGGAGTTTGTTAGATATAGCAGACCAATAAAGTCTTTCGGTAGTTTTGTTGCTCCGCTAACACCAAGAATTCTTACAATGAATTCTTGGGTGCCGTCAAGAATGCAACTGTCAGCATTCTTGAGGTAGTAAACCAACACGAAAAATTTAAGAACTTAGTTAGTTTATTATTACGATGAAAAAAGGCGTGCTGATGGCTTTAGTTTTATTTGTTGTTATGGGCTCATTTGTTTTTGGACAGAACACGCAATATGTTGTTGATGAAACACTTAGAACAGTTAGCTGTGAGGCAACTTCTGGTTGGACGACGGATATTGTTTTCAAGGATGCGAATAATATAGATATTTCTCATTGCGTTAGGAAAGAAACATACAGCGCTGATTTGCAATTTGTTGCAAGTTCTTATTTGAATGTTCAAACAAGCGGTGAGAATAGCTGTATTGGTGGTTATGCAGATCATGGGAGTTTTAAAGACGATAAAGGCAATGCGGTTGTTCTTTGTGTTGAGAGAAAGACATTGAATCTTTCAAATTCATTATTGAATATTGCAATGACGAATATCGCTATGAGGCAAGAAAGTCAATGTCCGTACACTGTTACAACACTTGAGAAGATAACACTTAATGGAGCAAATTACACGCATTGCGTTCAATCTGCGCAGGTCGTAAGACCTCCTGCAGATTGTAATAGTTATACAGGGGCTTTTCCGCAGGCGGATTCTTCATGTCAATATAGAATTGATTTAGGCAGTGCTGAAACTATTGTTTTGGAAGGAAGTAATTTTGTAGCTCCTTTATTTTCTGGAGACGACGATGTTTGCCCTTTCAGTTTAGACTGCACTTGTATTGATGGAAACCAAAACACAAAAGGATGGCAATGTGCCGAAGTTATTGAAGATGATTGTATCGTTACGAATTTGCAATGGCTCGATGTTTATGGAAATGTTATAACACAAGCTTATGGATCCAGAAGACCTGAAGATCATGCCGCCGATAGTGTGAAATTGTCTGCTGATTTTAATCAGGGTTGCGAAGGAAAGACAATCGTCTATGAACTTTTCGAGGATGATTCCTATGAGGACGACGTTGTAGGAGGAATTGTTGCCAGCGCCGGAAGAACAGATGTAACAACGGTGCTTAGCTTGGAAGGGTTTCTTGGAAATGAACTTTTTGAAGCAGGTGTTGCTGAATATTATTTTAGAGTCGAGGTTGATGGAATCACGCAATCTGATTCGAGTGGCTTCTTGCGCTCTCCGACTCTAACATTGTTTGTTCCGAGATGCGAGGACGGCATTTTGAAGGCTTGTGAAAGAGAAGGAGAATGCCTTGACGTGGGTGGCGTTGCATGGCAAAATAACGAATGCTTAAATGCAGATCAAGTTCAGTGTGATTCTGATGCCTTGGAATATTGCACAACTGAAAATACCTGTGAATTTGATGGAGGTGGAGATTGGACAGATGGTTTGTGCATTTCAAAAGACAGATGCAAAGAAGATAACTTGGATAAATGTGATGAAGATAATTGCGAGGGCTTTGGAGGAAGATGGACAGGAGAAGAGTGTGTTGAAAGAGAAGAGTGCGCTATAACGAGTGCGCATTGGGAAGATGAAGATGGAGCGCTTATTGAAACCCCTGTTGATGTCACAACAGAAGTTGATTTAGTCGCTGCTATAAATGAAGAATGTTTTGGAGAAAGCATTGATTTAATAGTCGAATTGCGAAGACGAGGACAGATAATCGCAACTCTTGATGGGATAATCAATGACGAGCTTGAAGAAGTTCGTGCTATTTGGGAAGCAGAATATCCTGATGAAGAGGGATATGAAGAAGAAGAGAGAGCCAGTTATTATTTTATTGGCATGACATCTAATGGTGATATAACATCTTCTCAATCTGACATTTTGGTCGTCGTTAATCCAGATATTGTTGTAACTGATGATGGTGGTGAAAGCGGCAGTGATCAAGGACTCGGAGGCCTACTTGGAGATCTACTTGGAAATATATTGCCTTTATTGGTGTTTGGTATCGGTTTACTTTTCGGATTACCTCCGCCTATTGTGGCTGCATTAGCTGCTGCTGCGAGCATTTTTACAGGAGGCGGTGGCGCCGGAGGATTTTTAGGAAACCTTCTGCCTTTTTAGACAATTTATAGAGATTTCCGATGATTGTGTTACTCTTTTAACGATTTTCTCTAATGGATAAAACCATCCGTTCAGTATTCCAATTAACGGTTTTACCCATAAAAAGATAAGAATTTTAAACTCCTTTCTCTCATAACAATCATGAAAGAAAAAGAGGGATGGAATTTGTTTTTCAGATATTTCACTTTGCTTATCTTCGGGATGGGCAATTTGAAAATTTTCTACCTAATTTTCACGCCTTTGACTGTTTATCCTGTCCTCTGGCTCCTTAAATTATTAGACGCTAATACCTCTCTTCTTGAAGGCAATTTGTTGTTCTTTGAGGGAATCTATGCTCAGATTATTTCGGCGTGCGTTGCAGGAGCGGCATATTATCTCATGTTAATATTGAACCTTTCGACGCCTATGAAAAAAGAGCAGAGAATTGCGAGTGTATTGTTTTTGTTCATTACTTTTTTAGTCATAAATATTTTGAGAATATTCGTATTTGTTTTGCTGGCAGTCTCTGGTTTTTATTATTTCGATCTGGTTCATAAATTTGTTTGGTATTTTGGAAGCACGGTCATGTTGGTTGCGATATGGTTTGTAAATGTCTGGAAGTTCAAGATTAATAGCATACCAATTTATAACGATTTCAGGGAAATTTTTAGAGACATGACGAAGAGAAAATAATTTTCTACGCAAAATTATACATCTTTCCCTCGATTGCGTTATAGTCAACGACATTAATTTTTCCTCGTTTTGTCGTTGACTTATTAGGGAAAGACTTTCGTCTTTCACTATAGATTTTTTGGGAAAGATGTCCTAGAGATTTCCGAACTAAAATCTAACTTGATTATCGGAAATCTCTATATTTCTTGCTCTCGCATCAATAATTGATTGCACCATGAATTTTTCTACTGCTGGAAGAATCTCGCATTCATTTACTTTTATGATATAACATTTAGAACTTTCTTTTTCGATTTTCGTTTCATCTCCCTCTTGAATTATGATGACTTGATTTTCGGAATGCGTGCCGCAAGTTGCGTATTCAACTCCTGTCTCGTTTGCTAATTCTTGGTCTGGAGTTGCACCCTTTACCCGAACTAAATTATAGGCCAGAAAATTTGTTAGAGAAGCTATGCCGACGCTGCTGTATTTGCATTCTGTTAATCCCGTAGTGTTCACACTAATGAACAATGTATTTGAAGTTCCAATAGTAATTTCTCCATCTACTGAGACGTTATTTTTTCTCGGATCGTTTCTTAAAAATAAATTGAAAGTTCTTGGTTCGTTAATGACCTGTCCGGTTATTCCTCTTGGATCTGTAAAACTGTAAGTGTGTTTGTAGAGTGGAATATCTCCTAATTTGTCTTTTGTGAATTTCAATCCCATATATTCAAATGAACTTAAACTTTCAAAGACAGAGTTTGAAACAAGAAAAATAATGATCGAGCCGATCATTACCCCCAATATCCAATAGAGCTCTCTCTCGATTTTTCTCTCTTGTTTCTTCTCGTTTTCCGAGTTCAACGAAAGAATTTCGTCAGAAGCGATTTCATTTTTCTTTTCTGTTTTCTTTTTCATTGGAATAATTAAAGAAAGTCTCTTTAAAAGATTTATTGTTTCAAACCCAGTATTTCATAAAGAAAAGCGTCTGCCGCCTGCAAATCCCCCTCGATGAATATGCATTTTTCTTCTTGGTAGATTCTTGGCTTTATATTGTCCCTCCAAATAATCATATTGGATGTGCAGTTTTTTTCAGGGACATTGCGATTCGGACATGAATCCAAGCATGCTTCCTGCATTCTGGATGCGAATCTGCCAAGCACTTGCGCTATTTCTGTGTTTGCGGCAGTGTTTGTTGAGTCAATGTAGAGGGGCTGTCCTGTAAAATCTTGCAAGGACGATGTTATATTAACTGAAATGTTTTGCGTTGACTCTAAAGAGTTTGAAAACTGGAATGTTTGTTCTCCTAAACGAACAGCCCATGCTTGTCCTAAATTCGTCACTACTCCTTCTTCAAGTTCCTGCGTATTGCCGATACTGTTTTGTCCTGGTCCTGCAAGAAAACCGTATCCAACTGTTCCTAAAACCAGAATCGCGAGCAAGAATACTCCGAGAATTGACATGTTTCTTTTCTTCTTTTTTTCAGTGTCTTCTTCAGAACCTATCTTTCTCATTTTTTAAATAGAATTATGGAGTATAAAAAATTTGCTAAAACGAGGTTGGGAAAATCTTTAGCTTTTCTTTTAAGAAATCAAAATTAAAAGAAAAACAAAAAGAAAAAAATAAAAATTATTTTTTAGATTTATGCAGTTGTATCAGTTGTTGTTGTAGTTGTTGTAACAAGCTCTGCGCTTGTTGCAGACGTTCCAACATACTTCATACCTGCTGTTGTATCAACAGTTTGCGTTGTCAAGTATCTTGCTGCGTTTGTTGTGTCTCCGGCATTGAATCCAGCGACGAGTGTAGCCATTGCTCCTCCAGTCCTGTCAAAGGATTGGATTAGGTAGGAATTAACTCCAACAGTTGTTGCGTCGGTGAATGCCGCGCCGCATGTTCCTGTTGCAACTCCTAACAAATCTGCTGCTACGCTGTTTACACAGCTACCACCTACTACGATGATACTCTTGCCAGCTACTGAACTGATTTCAGAATCTGCGATTGCAACAATGTTCGCCGCTCCGCCTCCAGAAGAGGAAGATCCAGCTGTGATTGAAGCACCAACTTCTGCAATATAAACATTAGCTATAACCTGTTCATCAGGATAGCTAATTGTAGCAGTTGTTTGGTCTGAGTCAGACTTATCTAAAGTCATAAGAGATCCCCAGAGATCCATATCCTGATATAAATCAGAATTGGTTTCTAACTGAGCTTCATCGTTTGTTCCGTCAGAACTCCAAGTTCTTACAACATCTGAAACACCCAATCCAGCGCTGTCGCCGTCATAACCACCATCAAGAGTAACAACCATTGCTTCATAGTTGCTTGCGTCGTCTTTCTCTTCAAAGACGATTAATGCAGGTCTTCTAAGCTCTCCGCCACCTTGTGGGTTCTGAAGATAAACATCAAATGTGTTCCAGCTCTGTGATCCAGTAGCTGCACCAGCAACAGAAATGTTATAGGTAAGTTTACCAATAGCACCGGTAACCGAGCCAACTGAATTATTTGCTTGTAAGTTCTGCGCACTTCCACCAGGGAAAGTAAATGAATAGTTTCCACCAGCACCACCCACGTTAGTTATTCCGCCAGTGATAGTTACTGTTCCGTAACCGTCTCCGTCCTGGAATAGAAATCCAGTAGCATTAGTACTCCCATTGGCGCTTCCATCCCAAGCATCAATTTGTACTCTTGTTGGTTCATAGAACGCAACCTTAGCACCTTTTGACGTTGCAATTGTTGGAAACAAAATCATATTTTGTCCTGATGATTCATCATAGTTAATTCTGACCTGCCTTGTTTCTTCGGCAACAGTTGAAGCTCCTGTGTAGGTAATTGTGTATGTCTTACCTTGTTCGGTAACTCCGGTTATTGTTCCTTCACTGGTTGCTTTGTATTCTTTTTCATTTCCTGTAAATACATTTTTCAGTCTTACATAGTCATCAGCAAAACCTGTTGAGGCGTTGTAAATAGCAGTTACTTCATACAATCCCCCTTCATCATCACTTGATAAAACAACAAACTCCGACCTATTTACCGCACCCATTTCTCTGACAACGATTTTATCTCCATCACTATCTGCTAAATCAATTCCAGTAACTCCTGGATTTATGCCTGTAGCAGTTGGAGCTTCAGAGCCTGTTTTGTTATACGCCCAATTGACTGACATAGATTCACTTCCGTCATGACTTTCTAACTTGACAGTCATCTTGTCGTTTCCAGAATTTTTGATTTCTATGTCTTCTCTTGCTGTGCTGTCCAAAGGAATAGTTATTCCAGAGAAATCTAGTTTTATTGAGCCGAATACAGGGTCAATGAACTCTCCTCCGGGGAAGAAAGCATCTTTATCACTGCTGTCAGTTGTAGTCTGAATTATCAATTTTCCTATTAATGTAGGGTTTGTTGATTCAGTTCCATTAGTAAGCTCGAATTGTGTCAAGGTTCCTTCAATGGTTGTTTCATCACTTCCTGTTTTTACTGCTGATCCATCTTGGAATGTTATCCTTGAAGAACCGACAAGAAGTGTCGCAGTAATCTGGAAATTGTTTTCATCCGCGGCGTCAACAGCGACTTCGAGTCCTTGGATTGTCTTAGAGTTCGACTCGGCTACAACTTTAGAATTACTGTTTCCACTGCTGTCTGTGACACGAATGTTCGCGTCAGTATCGGAAGCAGAAATCAATTCAAGAGTATATGTGTTTCCTTCAACAGTAACTTCTGCCGAAGGATTCTCATTGCTAAGAGTTACCTCTTCAGAGCTTTCCAACAAAATTAATTTAGTCGTTGTTGATGCGCCTGAAACAGTGTATGTTTTACCGAACAGTTCTAATGTTTCCCCTATTGAATCTGCATGAGTAAAGTTGACGTTTTCGTCAAAAATTACTGTTGCATTGTATATATAACCTGTCGAAGGTGTTGTTGATAGAGAGAAACCTAATTGTGGATCATCACTGCTCGATGGCTGCTGCTTGAATTCCAATTTCGGTGTTGAGCCAAGTTCTATCCTTTGGGTGTAATCAATATTCGATGTTGTTTGGAATATCCCATCTGCCAACGCTGTTGGCAAGTGGCTTGAACTGACTGTTGACCTAACACTATTTAGAGTAGAGTTAAGCAACAGAGGAGTTCCAGATGTAAACAAAGGATATGCTTCACCTGATACAGTTGATTCTGTTGTCACAGTATTACTTGTAACGAATCCGTTCAAGTTGTTTGTTATATCAACTACTGCAACAAGGTCTGTGTTCGCTGCGGTTGTTCCGTAGACAATTGCCGCATCAGCGCTTCCTCCTGTCACGAATGGAGCAGGATAATTTGCTGCAGCAGCGAGACCAATTGTAGAACCTATCATCAATGTGCTCGCCAAAATACTTGCAATTTTTTTAAATTTAAACATCTTTTTTATCCTCCTTTCATATCTTTTTTGATTGGCAGTCCCGAAAGACTCCTCTTTGAGGAAGCCATTTGAATATGGCTCGCCGATTGTCGTTATCATTATAACGACGATTAAGCCTAATAAGGTTAAATCATAAAATTGAAATTTGTTTAAAAAGCTTTCGCTTATTTTTGATGTTTGAGTTGATTTTCCTTTTTCCGAGTTAATTTCATTTATAAATATTGTGTTGTTACTGGCTTTTATGACAGGGTTTATTTGTTGTTATTTTCTAAGGATTTTTCTTATATGGGGCATTAGCCCCATATATGTTTTTCCAAAACATATAAATACTAAGATTATTTATAAGTTATATTACCTAAAATACCATATATCGCTTTTTAGAAGCAAAAAAATAAAATGGCTGAAAAATCAAAGACAAGAGAGATCACAATTATCGACGAGAAAGGCACATTTGGGGCTTTTTTTGGCAGGTTTGGAGGAAAAAAAGATTATAATTTTGAAGGAATTGCATCTTTGCGAAAATTGTTGAGCAATGAGAAAGCAAGATTAATGCATACCTTGAAGAAAGAAAATCCCGGTTCTATTTACGAGCTTGCAAAAAAACTGAAAAGAGATTTTAAGTCTGTAAATCAAGATATAAAGTTACTGGAGAAATTTGGTTTTGTTGATATGATTGCTGAGAGAACAGGAAAAAGAGAAAGATTGAGGCCTATTCTTGTTGTTGATGCGATGAATATCCAAATAAGATTATGACAATTTTGTTTTTATGATATCCTTAACGAAACAAGTATATCTTCAGATCCTGCGGGAATTAATTTTGAAGCTTCGATACTTTGGCTTGAAGATGTTTCTGTCTGATACGAGCGAAGGATTACTATTTCATCTCCTGATGGATTTAGGATTGTGAATTTGTATGATCGTGTTCCTAGAGAGAATTTCCAGCTTGATTCTATGAGACTTTGGAAAGTTTCTCTTGTTATATCACAAGCACTTTCAGAGCCGCAAGATTTACCTTCATAACATCTTTGCGTTAGTTCGTTCAATTGTAGAAATGAACCTGCTACTTCGCAGTTTGTGGTGTATTCTAATGCCGAACTTAGAAATTGAGAAATCTCGGTGTTATCTATTTTTTGTGCTGAACTTGATTGCCTGATATAGAGTCCAAGAATAATCACGAGAATGACTAACACGACTACCATTATTATAACGAATCCTACCATTTCTTCCTGTGCTTTTTTACCTTTCATATTTGTTTAGAAGAGACTTCTATTCTTCCCAATTCATATCTATAAGAATTTATTATCCCGTCCCATCCTGCGAGAGTGACGAATGCTGTTTTTGTTGCTAAATTTGTGGAGCGATTTGCAAGGATTATTTTATCACAATTAGGATAATTTGCGCGAGTGCATTTTTCATTTGAATATTGCGGAGAAATCCTCGTTACGAAAACATGATCCATGTTCCAGAGTTCTTCATATCCCGACAAGTCTGATATTTGAATTATTTTATCCATATCAATACATGTTGCGCAGTCAGAGCTTGAAGTAAAAGCAAATTCTGGCGAGCCTGCTAATTTTCTTGCTAATAAAATAGCTTCTTCATTCTGCGCTGATTGAGCAGAAGTTCGTGCATGCGAGATAGTTATCGAAAAGTAAATAACTCCAACCAATGCAAAAAAAATTGTTATTCCTACGAGTAAGAAAGCCATTTGCTGGATTTTCATCTGGGCCCTAAAAGAGCCGGCATTTAAGAGGGTCATTGTAGTCTTCAATTTCTTGAGCGAGAGTTGCGATGTTAAGTAAATAATTTGAGTCATCGTAATTTGATGCTCCTATCTTGTAATTTTCTAAAGCTAAGGACGTTGCACCGGGGAGGCAAGAGCCTTTTAGATAATCAAATTTTTCTTCGTACAATGTCACCAATGCTTTCGCTCTGCCCATCAATCTCTTAACTTGACATTCGTATGTTTCTGGATCTGAAAAAATTGCCGCATAGAGAAGAGGGAATTTGTTGTTATTATCGGAAGAATGAACGTATTTTACTGAAATGTCTCCAGAGTCAAGTTTGTAAATGACTTCTTCATTGTTAATCGCGATATCATAATTCGAAGGGGCGTGTCCGCCGAAGTAAACTTTCTTGCTTTCTAAAGAACAGTCGTTTATGTTGCCTTTGATTTCTACATTCGTTAATTTTAATCTTTCTATTTCTCTTTTGAAATCAGAAGTTGGATTAATAAAACAATATTTTACGGTGTCGGACCACATTATTACAACATCTGAGATTTTGAATGGGAACTCGAATGGTAAGGACAAGATATAAAATTCTTTTTTTCCGTGAATTGTTTTATTTGAGAAGAGATATCTATCTCTGAATGTGCTCTTCGGTCCCGGGTATTTTGACCATGGCTGTCCAATAGAAGTTCTTACCGAGGTGCTTAGTAATTGTTCTCCGAACATAGAATCGCTTTCGCATTCATTGAATATTATTGTTTCATCCTGAACATATATCGTTGTGAGTTTTGCCTGCTCTAAATTTGTCGAGATTGGATTTAGCAAAGAGCCGATTTTCGCTCCTGTTGCTGCTTCTTCCTCATATCTCTTAATGCCTATTATAGACGTTGAAGCGTATACGGCGAGAAAAATTACTATTGCTCCAATAAAAATTGCGAATATCCATGCAAAGCCAAATTCGAAACCTCTTTTATTTTTCATTTTTTTAGAAAGAATATAAGATATTAAAAGTTTTGCAACATCACAATTTTGCGTGGTTTTTATTCTTCCCAAATACCACCATAGCTTGCTCTGGGGGATAAAGCGTGATGAAACTGTTAATCGCTATTAAGAGCGAGGACTAAACTTGCAAGATCTTCAACAAATTTTTCTAAATCAAATATCATTTTGTTTTTGTATTAAATGTAAAGAGATTCCCGATAATTAGGTTAGATTTTAGTTCGGGAATCTCTAATACATCTTTCCCAAAAAATCTAACGCAATCAGGGGAAAGATGTATATGGCGACGGAAAAACTGTTCAATTAATTAATTCCGTCGCCATAACAATATTAAAAATTATATCAAGAATAAAGGAAGAAAGTAGACCGGCTTAAGCTGGTCGATTTTTTGTCATCGTTGGGTACCCAAGTCCGCCCGTAGGCGGATTTGCCAGCAGGCAAAAGCTTGCTGTGGGGAGCTTCACTTGGGGATTTTTAGAATCTTATCAAATCCATCCCCTCTTCCTAATCCCCTCACTAATAATCTGAAAAGTTAGGCTTTTTTCCGGAAGTGATCTATGCTTCCTCAAATATGCAACTCTTTTTCCTTTATCATTCTCCAATTCAATCAGACACTTCGCCCAATATTTTAAAATGTCACCTCCGACGATGTTTTGCTGATCTTCCCACTTATAAACCTGAGTTGTAACAAGAACAGGAATATTCTGTTTTCTCGCAATTTCCGCCAAAGTTTTTATCTGCCTAACCAATTCTGAATTAATTTTCTGAATCTCTGTTTCTCCTTTCTCTCGTGCATTTGCAAATTCTAATCTGTAAAGGATCGTAATGCTGTCAACAATTATCAACCCAACTTCTTTCCTCAAATGCTTTCCCAAATCAATAAAAGCCTTTTTCTGTTCATCAAAATTCGTAGGCTTCATCAATAAAATATTTTCCATCACTTCTTTTAATCCGTCTTTCTCTCCAACAATTTGCTTAACTCTATCTGAGGAAAATCCTCCCTCTGAATCTATAAATACAACTTTGTTTCCTTTCTTCGCCTGCGAGACAGCTGCGATAGAACAAAAGTTTGTCTTCCCACTTCCAGGCCCGCCGTACAAAACAGCAACGATATCGGTCTCATAACCACCATGAAGAAAGGTATCAAAGTCATAAGAACCCGACGATATCTTAGTCATTTTTATCTCCTGATATAGACAATCTCGATGATGAGGTTAAATAGTTTAGGGATTGTATAGACGGAGATTCAGATAAAGCATCTGACACAGTTATCGGAATGCTCTGTATTAACTCAAAAATCTGGATGCATCGAAAACCGGAGAGGTTTCGATTACCTGAAGAGATTTTTACCATAAATTCAAAGAGAAGAAGAATTATTTAAAGATGTAGATGATTAGAACATCAACTTCATTACATCTTGATTCTTCAATAAAGAAAAACAAAACAAGAAACAAATAAAAAATAATAATAGTTATTTCTTTCTTCTTCTGACCATTTTCTTTTCCATAGAAGCAGACTTCGCAGGCATTTCTTTCCAATTCCCGCAGTTTTTACACATTAATGCGTGTATCAATAAAACAACTGCCGCAATCAAAGTTACCCACCAAGATGCTCCTGCTATCAACTTTGGCCAAAGTGTAACGATCAAAATCACTAACGCGACAATGATCTCAAACCATTTGCAGTTACAACCCATTTTAACCTCCTTTTACTATTATCTATGAGTAAATTTTCTTTTTAAGGCTTTCGCTACTTGACGGTCTTGCTTATCTTATTCAAATCTTTTTTTATCGCTGAAACAGCATCACTAATTTCTTTCTTGACATTTTTTCCGGATTCAATTCTCATCGTTGCTGGTTTCGAAGGATGTTCTCTTCTCCACGCAGCAAATTCATTTCCCTGTTCATTAAGATAAACTCTTAAAATCTCGGCAACAGTCGTATTATCTATTTTCAACTCAACACCGTTCTTTTCCTGCTTATTTATTTCTATTTCCATAGATATCCTTCATTAAGAACATTTATAAAACTTTCTTTAGTTTTTTAGATAGGACCTCGTAGCTCAGCCTGGATAGAGCACCTGCCTTCTAAGCAGGGGGTCGCAGGTTCAAATCCTGTCGGGGTCATGAATAGTTTTGGTGGTTTGTTGTCTTTAGTTAGTCGTTGGAGCCGCAACAATAAAAGAGATATAATTAGAGAATTTGCAATATAGGAAACTAACAATAATTTTATATAACTCTTATTTCTTCTGAAGACACGCGCAGATGGCGAAGTGGTTAACGCGCTCGGCTGCAGCCCGAGTATTCGCAGGTTCGAGTCCTGCTCTGCGCTTTAGAGATTCGCAGAATCTCCTCAAATCTGCAGGACTTGTGCGAAAGCAAACAAGACTTCAAAGAAGTCCTCTCTAAGTTTTCTGAACTCATAGAAGGTCTTTTTCTAAAAGAGCTTGTATTTCGAGTCCTGCTCTGCGCTTAAGAGATTCGCAGAATCTCTCCAAATCTGCAGGACTTGTGCGAGAGCAAATAAGACTTCAAAGAAGTCCTTTCTAAGTTTTCTAAACTCATAGAAGGTCTTTTTCTAAAAGAGCTTGTATTTCGAGTCCTGCTCTGCGCTTACGGATAAAACCGTTGATTATAACACCGAGCGAAAGGTTTTATCCGTTAGAGAAAACCGAACTAAATGTATTATAATTATCGGTTTTCTCTATAAAATGTTAATCGGAGCGCGGAATATTATTGTTTCTTTTTCGCTATAGAGAATTTTGAATTATTCTGATTTTGTCAAAATTCTCTAAGAGAACTTTGCAAGAAACCGTAATTATGCAAAGTTCTCTATAGATTTATATAATTTAAGTTATTAGTAAATTAATGGTTAAGAGAAAAGAGGGAATACACTGGCTACAATGGGTTGCTTGGATAATTGGATTTATTGCTTTAGCAGTAATTATTTATGGAATAATTAGGGCTCTGATGACGTAATATGAAATTCAGTGATAGAGCAAACATATTTTCACAAGTGCTGAATCTTTCTATCTTTGTTTATTTTTCTATAACTCTAATCAGAGCAGGATTTTTGGATGTTATTGGTTTGCTAATTAGTGGAATCGGTTTGCTTGGATCTTTGGTTGTTAGTATAATAGCGGCAATTGAGAAACTGAGAGAGTAGTTATTGTTTTCTAATTATAAGATTGATTAAAGCGACGAGCCCTAACGTGATTAAGCCCTGGATCAGCACCAATAAAAATCCAAGACCAATTGTGTCTCTGTTAATTTGAAGAGTGTAAAATGCCATAATGATTATATAAAGAAGAGGGATCAATAAACTCTGATAGTAGCTTTGTTTTCTGGAATTTGGATTGTTGATGTAATGTTCTATACTAAGAATTAGAATTAGGAAAGGGATTCCATAAATAAGAATTGAACCGTTTAATATTGGAAAGGGAATATGAAAGAGTAAAATTGCGGCCATATTCGTTATTATAACATAAATCAGCAACTTTTTCATTACTTGTTCATGTTGTTAAGATTAATAAAATTTCCCACACAGGATTAGTTATGCCAATCAACGCACATCCTGAATATTTTAAGGCGGAGAAGGAGCACCTGAATGCTAAGAAACCGGAGGACAAAATTTACTGGACAGAAGAGATGATCCGCGTTGCTCCGCATCATAAAGGGAGCGAGAATCTTCTTGCTGGTTTGAGGACAAGGCTGAAGAAACTTAAGAGAATTTTGAATTACTCGGATTTTTTCAAAATTCTCTAAGAGAACTTTGCAAGAAAAACCAATTATGCAAAGTTCTCTTAAGGAAAGTTCTGAAAAAGCAAAAAAGAAATCCGGAGGAAGAAAAGGAATCAGGAAGGATGGTTTTCAATTTGTTTTATTTAGAACAAGAAAGTTATCACTACAAATTCATTCAGTGAACAACATCTTGTTCACTTTTTCATATTCATTCGAATAGAAAAAGATTGCAGCAATTCACCCCCATCTTAAAAGAAGGTAGATTCCTTGCGGGTTTAATTGAAAAATTGACTAAATCTTTTTCCTTTTACCTTAGCAGTTTTCAATGAAAGAGCCCAATATTTTCCCGTATCTTTAAGATGTTTCGGATCTATGAACAGGAATCCTTCGCGATTGAATCTTACGGCGATTACCTGCTTTAGTCCGATAATATTCGAGAATAAAATAAAATCATTAACTTGCTCTTTTGTTATGTAAACAGAAGATTTTTTTGAAGACTTAACTTCGACGGCGAAACCTTTTCTTCCTGATTTTGCGGCGATTAAATCGCATGGCGAATCTTCACCAATTCCAGAACCAGCTACTCTGACTGCTCTCCAACCTTGTTCGGTGAACAGTTTAACTAATTCTCTTTCAACTTTCGAGCCCTTTGCTTTGTTTGACATTTTACTTTAAAGACTGTTTGTTTTATAAAGTTTCTTTTAGAGAATGAATTAGAAATTGAATTGTATTGTTGGAAATTTCTTTCTCGCAGATCATATCTAAAACATTTCCACAACTACAAATCCCTCGCCTGCAAAGTTCTTCTTCCATTGGCTTTCGCCCGCTCGACTGCTTCATCCAGAATTTTTTGGACTTTTTTATTTAGAGCTGGAGCAACTTCTGCAGCGACATTTATGCCGTCAACAGCGTTGCGGATTTTACTTTTTATAATTAAGTCAACCATTTTTGTCCTCCTTTTTTTGTTTTTGATAATGTTTTATTTTTTGCCATTTTTGACAAGTTTAATCAAAATATCTAAACTATCTAAAAGTTCAATCATTTCTCTTATCTCTTCCTCTTTTATGACATAATATTCATGGGCTATTAAATTTCTTAAAAAGATTAATCTTTTAAAACTTTCAAAAGTTTCTTTTTCAATTAGCTTTGCCCGGAATATTAATTCGAAAATTTCTCGATATTTTGCTGGAAAGCCGAGTTTCTTTTCAGACACAATTAACTCTCCTAATTCGATTGCACCATTTACCGCTTGAAAACAATGCATCGCGACTGCGTTAAAAATTGTTTCTTCTCCTAAATCTTTATTGGCTAACTCCTCTGCTTTTAACTTGTGTTTTTCTATTCTTATAACTGTGGATGCGGTTCGTATCATGCTAGAATCCTCTTGCTCATTCTTTCATAGAAATAAGACATTTCTAAATATTGTTTTAGCACTATCTGCTTAATTTTCAATAAAAATTTCTTATCATTAGCGAACAGTATTTTTCCATGTTTGAAAACTTCAAATTGAATATACAAAGGCAATCTATTGAAAATAGCGATGTCGATTTTTTCTGATGCATGGCTGAATATTTCTGAATCTATTTTTTTGTCTTCTGAATTTGTTATCACTGCTATGTCTATGTCTGAAAGAGGCTTTTCGTTTTTAGCAATGGAAGAGCCGAATTGGATAATTGCCTTTACAAAGTTATATTTTTTTAATTTTTTAACTATATTTTTTATCTCTTCTTCTTGATTTTTCATAGACTATACAGCAAAGAGAGGTTTTTATGCTTTTTCTTTTATTTCTTCTTATGGACAATCTCGATGATAAGGTCAGATAGTTTAGGGATTGTATAGAGAACTTTGCATAATTGCGTTTTCTTGCAAAGTTCTCTAAAAAGAATTTTATTCGATATAAAAATTTATGTTTCTCTCGGTTTCATTAACGGAAAAATAACTGTTTCTCTAATTGGTTTGCCCTCGAGAAATGCAAAAAGTCTTTCTGAAACACCAAAGCCGCATGTTGGAGGCATACCATGTTTCAATGCTTCGATGAAAGATTCGTCATGGCTATGTGCCTCGTGGTGACCTTCATCTTTTAGTTTTCTTTGTTCTGCAAATCTATATTCCTGATCGATGGGGTCGTTCAATTCTGAATATCCATTGCCGACTTCGCTTCCTGCAAGAATGATTTGGAATTGCTCTACTCTATGCGGATCTTTTGGATCTCTCTTTGCCAAAGGAGAGACTTCAACTGGCTGGCCATTGAGAAAGGCAGGTCCTGCAATTTTTCTTCTGCAGTATTTCCATAATAAATCAATTAATCTCGGTTTTGGATCTGAAGGGAGAAATTTCTCGTTTAGTTGATCTATTTTTGCCTTGATTTCTTGTTCAGAAGCAGAGAAGATATCAATTTCTGTTCGCTTCTTTATTTCAGTAGAATAATCTATTATCTTCCATTCTTTAGATAAATCGAGTGTGAAATTTCCTCTTGTGAATTTTGTTGTTTTGTAAATTTCTTTTGCTATTTTACGATACATTTCTTTTACTAAGTTCATTCCGTCTATATAATTTGCATATGCCCAATAGAATTCCATTTGGGTGTAATCTTGCAAATGTTCCGCATCCGTGCCCTCATTCCTGAATTGTCTGCCAATTTCAAATGTTTTTGGGAAACCAGCCACCATAAGTTTCTTCTGCCAGAGTTCTCCCATTGAAATTCTTAGATAGACATCTAAATCCAAAGCATCGAGGTGCGTCTTAAATGGCGTTGCTGTTGCTCCTCCTGCTTCGTTTTCTAAGACGGGGGTTTCTACTTCGATGAAACCTTTATCTATTAGGAAAGATCTTATTGTGTTCCAGAATTTAGATTTGCGTATAAACATTTCTTTTACTTCTTGATTCATTAAAATATCTAAATAGCGTTTTCTTAGTCTCTCTTCGTTGTCCTTTAATCCGTGCCATTTTTCCGGAAGCGGGAGAATTGATTTTGTCAGAAGAGTCAGGTTTTTAACCAGAACAGAAAGCTCTCCTGTTTTTGTTTTTATTATCACTCCTTCAACACCGATAAAGTCTCCCGTGTCAATGAACTTTTTGAAAAATTCCCTTATTTTTTCAGGAGTTTCTTTTTCCTGAAGAATAATTTGTATTTTACCGCATCCATCGTTTAACACGGCAAATACTATTTTTCCTAAATCGCGTAGAGTCATTAAACGGCCAGCAATAACTGCATTGCTTTTTGTTTTCTCCTCTTTCCTTATTTTTGAAAATTTTCTTTGCAAATCAGATGTTGTATCTTTAACTTCAAATTTTGGAGGATAGGGATTAACTCCTTGCTTACGCAGTTCCTCTAACTTGCGCATTCTTTCAGAAATTATTTGCTCTTCTCTGCCCATTTTTTTATTAGAAAAGGAGTGTTTATATATTTTGTTTCCAAAAAAAAGTCAGAAATTTGAGTGGTAACAGGCGAAAGTTAAACTTTAAATATGGTGATTTTTTTAATGAATAAAGGAGGATAAAATGCCAAAATACGAGGAAGGCTCGGATAAGGAGAATGAGGACGAGTCTGAGGAAGATGACGATTCCGAAGACGAAGACTCGGATGAAAAAGACGATTCAGAAGAATAGTCAGATTTAAATTTTTTTATATTTCTTTATTATTTTAAAATGGCAGAAATTTGTAATACTTGCGGGAGAGAAGGAGAGATATGCGGCAATTGTAGAGAACATTGTGAATGTGGTAATGGGGGATTTGCTAAAGAATCGCCGCTAATTGATGAGGGCTAAATTTTAAGAATTTTAAATTCACTAAATCCCTGAAATCTTTCTGGCTGCACTTCTACTTTTCTTATTTGGGTATGTTGCGATCCTCTTTTGCATATCGCAGTCATTTCATCAACTTTTAGATTGTCTCCTTCTAAGAAGATTTCCGTCCTGCCATCTTCAAGTTTTCTTAAATAGCCTTTGACTTTTAATTTTTCAGCATTCTCTTTAATATAGTTCTCAAAGAACATTGTTTGCACAGATCCTGTGACGAATAAACGGATGGATTTTTTCATAGAAAAACCAGACAAAAGGAGTTAATATATTTTTTGGGTTTGGATATCATCTTGCTTTTTATGTTTTACATGCTCTTTGAAGTCTGATGCCAATCTGGCGAAACTGTTCTTTAAATTTATAAACATATTCTCCAGAACGCTCACTTTGACAATAGAGGACTTTGAATAGCCTCATTTTGCCTGAAAGTCAAGAAGAAACAAAAGAAAAATTATCTAAGCAAACCTTAATTTTGTCGTCGCCATTACATGGCCTTAAAGAGATTTCCGATAATTAAGTTAGAAGTTAGTTCTGGAATCTCTAGCACATCTTTTCATAAAATCTAAAACAATCAAGGAAAAGATGCATAATGAAATTATTAAGACTCGATGTAACCTGCAAGTTAACTAAAAAACAGGGTTTTTCAAAACCATCAATATAAGCAAGAGACTTTATAATTTCCCCATTTCGTCTCTTGCCATACCTAAAAAAGCTACGCTTTTTTGGGCACAAAAATTATCTCAATTTTTGTGTTCGAG
>Ga0209542_10008841_pt1 | contig 18662 bp, 7 predicted proteins | sample RifCSPhighO2_01_FD_184028 | JGI IMG/M metagenome (GOLD analysis project Ga0209542, IMG submission 184028) | Soil microbial communities from Rifle, Colorado - Rifle CSP2_plank highO2_0.1 (SPAdes) (version 2) | ecosystem: Environmental > Terrestrial > Deep subsurface > Rock core/Sediment ...
GGCACCTCTGTTATTTCAACAGCCAATCTATTTCTTGAATCCTGTTCCCGCGGGAATAAGTTTTCCGAGAATGACGTTTTCCTTCAATCCGCGCAGCTTATCTTCTTTTCCCTCTAATGCGGCCTGAATCAATACACGCGAAGTTTCTTGGAAAGACGCCGCCGACAAAAAGCTTCCCGTTGTTAACGCAATCTTGGAAATTCCCAGAAGCATTGGATTTCCCTCTGCTTTCTGTTTACCCTGTTTTTCCAAACGATCATTTTCTTCCAGGAAAAGAGTGCGCTCCATCACTTCCCCTTCCGAGAATTTGGAATCCGCGCGATTCTTAATCCGAACACGAGAAAACATTTGTCGTGTAATCACTTCAATATGTTTATCGTGAATACTCGCTCCCTGGGTAGTATAGATACGCTGAACCTCCTGTACGATATATCGTTTAGCTTCATCCTGTCCGCTCGTCCGGAAGACCTCCTCGAGTTCAAGACTTCCCTCGCACAATTGCTGGCCCTTCTGAACAAAGCCGTTGACCTCTACCCAAATTGCGCGCTTCGGAGGCATTTGATACTCCACCAGTTCTTCTGCTTTTTCATCTTTCTTTTCCTCTTTTTCATCTTTCTTTTTCTTGCGGGTCGCCTTTCCCTCTTTTTTAGGAATTTCCGTCCCTTTGGTGGGTTTGATGCGGATAATACCGTCTGGCGTAATTTCCATGACAATCCCTTCCACTTCAGAAAGAATAGCTTTTCCACCTGGAACACGGCCTTCAAAAATTTCTTCCACGCGCGGCAAACCTTGCGTAATATCCCCTCCTCCAGCCACTCCTCCCGTATGGAATGTTCTCATCGTAAGCTGCGTTCCTGGTTCCCCAATGGATTGAGCCGCGATAATTCCCACCGCAGATCCTAATTCGATCATCCGTCCCGCTCCCAAATCCCAGCCATAGCACATACGACACACTCCGCGCTGGGCTTTGCACGTTAACGGAGAACGGACACGAAATTCCTGAATTTCCGGATCCGCGCCAATCTGCTGTGCGATTTCCCAGGTAATTTCTCCTCCTTTCTTCACATGCGTACCCAAAGCATCCACGGAAATACGTCCCCCTATTTTCAATACAATGTTTTGGCCGATTTCTTCAATCTGTTTTTTGGAAAGCAACAGTCCCTTATGATCTTTGCAATCTTCTTCCACGACAAGAATGTCATGAGCCACATCAATGAGACGACGCGTTAAGTAACCGGCGGTAGAGGTGCGCAAGGCGGTATCTGCCGTTCCCTTACGAGCGCCGTGCGTGGAAATAAAGTATTCCAACACATCAAATCCTTCTTTGAAGGAGTTTTTGACCGGCAACTCGATGATTCTTCCCGCAGGGTTAATCACCAATCCTTTCATGCCAGACATTTGAATAGGTTGAGACCACGAACCTCTGGACCCCGAATCAATAATAGAAAATACCGATCCTCCTGCGGGCAATGTTTTGGGAACAAGTTTTTCAACAGTGGATTTTACTCTTTGCCAGACCTCAATAACTTTTGCTCCTTTTTCCTCGCGAGAGAGCAGTCCATTGCGCCAATGGTTTTCAATAATCGCAATTTCTTTTTCCGCTTCCTGTAAAAGTCCTTTCTTTTCCACAGGAACCACCAAATCGGTCATCCCCCACGTTGTTCCCGATTTGGTCGCATATTCAAATCCAAGCTCCTTAATGCCATCCAAGAGTTCTTGAGCTTTCTGTTGAGGATATTTCTTAATAATATCTCCAATCAACGCTCCGATTTTCTTTGAGTTTACCTGCTCATTCACGAAACGATACCCTTCGGGCAACATTCCGTTAAAGATAAGGCGGCCCGGAGTCGTTTCCAACATCTCTCCGTTTCTGCGAACGCGCATTCTTTCGCGCAAGCCAACCGCGTTATTCTCGTACGCCATAATTACCTCTTCCGGAGAGCTGAAATATCTGATTTGCTTTTCATCCGTAGGAGTGCCGTCTTCCCCGGTAAGATAATAACATCCCAACACCATATCTTGCCGCGGAGCCACAATCGGGTTTCCCGTGGCAGGTTTTAACAAGTTATTTACTGAAAGCATTAACTCGCGCGCTTCCTTTTGAGCTTCATCAGAAAGCGGCACGTGCACCGCCATTTGGTCTCCATCGAAGTCCGCGTTGAACGCCTCACAAACCAACGGATGCAATTGAATGGCCTCCCCTTCCACCAACACAGGGAAAAACGCCTGAATACCCAAGCGATGCAAGGTTGGCGCGCGGTTCAACATCACGACTCGGTCTTTTACAACATCTTCAAGAATTGCCCAAACTTCATCGATCTCCTGTTCGATCAGACGGGAGGCCCCTCTTACATTATACGCAAGTTCCCGCTCTAAAATTCCATTGATCACGAATGGCTTGAACAACTCCAATGCCATGCGTTTTGGCAAACCGCACTGGTAAAGTTTCAATGACGGCCCCACCACGATAACCGATCGTCCCGAATAATCCACGCGCTTTCCCAGCAAGTTCTGGCGGAATCTTCCCTGTTTTCCTTTGAGCATGTCTGCCAAGGATTTCAGCAAGCGGCGGCCGCCCGTAGTGGCATTGGTCATCGTTCCCTTGCGCATACTATTGTCAATCAAGGCGTCCACTGCTTCCTGCAACATGCGTTTCTCGTTTCGCACGATTACTTCAGGAGCTCCAATCTCCTGGAGATATTTCAAACGATTATTTCGGTTGATCACGCGCCGGTATAAATCATTCAAATCCGAAGAAGCGTATCGTCCCCCATCTAACTGCACCATAGGACGCAAATCGGGAGGCAAGACGGGCAACACCGTAAGGAACATGGATTCCGGCCGAATTTTTGCCTCTGCCATGCCGCGAATCATCCGCAAGCGAATAAGAACTTTCTTGCGTTGCTGGGGTGTTACCCCAGCCAATTCTTCCTCAAGCTGCGCCATCATTTTTTTCAAATCCACCTCTTCAAATAATTTGCGCAACACCTCTCCTCCAGTGCCCGCTTCAAAAACTTCCCCGTAACGCAATGACAAATGCTGATATTCGGTCTCTCCCAAAATACGAAACCGATCTAAACCATTCAACTCCTGGCGCGCGCGATCTCTCGCTTCTTTCAAAGCTTCTTTTTCTTTGTCTTCTTTCCCTTTGCTTTTTTGTCGCCACTCCTGATCAATTTGTTCAAGAAGATTCTTTCTCGCTTCCTCATCCACCTTGGTTACGATGTACGCGGCAAAGTAAATAACCCGCTCCAAACTTTGCGCGGGGATATCAAGAACCAAGCCCATTCTCGAAGGCACTCCGCGCAAGAACCAAATATGAGAACATGGAGCGGCAAGCTTAATATGCCCCATGCGTTCCCGGCGGACAGATGCCTTTGTTACTTCCACTCCGCAGCGATCGCATACCACTCCTTTATAGCGTATCTTCCGATATTTACCGCAATAACATTCGTAATCCTTTTCCGGGCCGAAGATACGCTCGTCAAAAAGCCCGTCTTTTTCTGCGCGTTGCGTGCGATAGTTAATAGTTTCGGGCTTTGTTACTTCTCCATGAGACCACGCAAGAATATCGTCGGGAGAAGCAAGTTTGATGCGAATTGCTTCCAGATCTACAACTCTCATAGTAATAAAAATTTAAGAATTAAGATTATGATGCCGAGGAATCAGAGTTTTTCTCTCTATTCCTCTTTTTGTTGTTTACCCTTGATTTCGATATTCAAGGCCAAAGATCTCAATTCATTCAGTAAAAGATTAAAGGATGCGGGAAGGTTTGGCGTTTGGATCTGTTGCCCCCGCAGAATCGCTTCATACGTAGCGGCTCGACCCGGCACATCATCTGATTTAATCGTCAACATCTCCTGCAAGACGTGAGCGGCCCCATACCCTTCCAATGCCCATACCTCCATTTCTCCGAATCTTTGTCCTCCGAATTGCGCCTTCCCCCCTAATGGCTGTTGAGTAATTAAAGAGTAAGGTCCAATAGATCTCATGTGAATTTTATCCTCCACCATGTGGATAAGCTTCATCATATAGATATATCCCACCGTAACTTTCTGGGGAAAAGAAGTTCCATCGCGTCCATCGTAGAGGGTTACTTTTCCGTCTTCGGGCAAACCTGCTTTGCGAAGTTCTTCTTTGATATCCTCTTCTGTTGCTCCTGATAATCCTGGCGTCAGCGCGGCATATCCTAATGTGTGCGCCGCCCATCCCAAGTGCGTTTCCAGAATTTGTCCGATATTCATACGCGAAGCTACTCCCAATGGGTTCAATACCACATCCACCGGAGTTCCATCTTCCATGTGAGGCATATCAGCCAACGGTAACACACGAGAAATAACTCCCTTGTTTCCGTGACGTCCCGCAAGCTTATCTCCCGGTTGAACGCGGCGCAACTCTGCGATTTCCACATGGATGCGCTTCATTACTCCCGGTTCCAATTTGTGTCCGGCTTCTCTGGAAAATACGCGCACATTCACCACCCGACCTCTCTTTCCATGAGGCATCAAAAGCGAAGTGTCTTTCACGTCACGCGCTTTTTCGCCAAAGATCGCCCGGAGCAATCTTTCTTCCGCAGTTAAATCAGCTTCTCCTTTGGGAGAGATTTTTCCAACCAGAATGTCGTTCGGGCCAACTTCAGCTCCGATACGCACGATTCCCTCTTCGTCTAAATCTTTCAACTTTTCTTCGCTTACGTTCGGGATATCGGAAGTCGTAACTTCTGGCCCCAACTTTGTTTCGCGCACATCGCATACAAAATCCTCCAGGTGAATCGAAGTATAGATGTCGTCTCTCGCTACACGCTCTGACAGAATAATAGCATCTTCATAATTTCCTCCGCGCCAAGGGATAAATGCAACCAACAGGTTGGTTCCCAGCGCAAGACGGCCGTTATCAATTGCTCCGCCGTCTGCGATAACATCCCCTTTCTTTACGATTGCTCCCTTTTGCACAATAGGCCGCTGATGGAAACATGTATATTGGTTTGTTCGCACAAAGTTCCGCAAATCATAGCGATGCTCTTTTTTCAAACCGGATTTTTGAGGAGTATTTGACTTCATCACAATGTGGCTCGCATCCACTTCCTCTACTACTCCATCCTCTTCCGCCACAATTGCCAATCCGGAGTCTCGCGCCACGCGCCCCTCCAATCCTGTCCCTACCAACGGGGCCTGCGGACGAAGCAATGGAACTGCTTGCCGTTGCATATTCGATCCCATCAGCGCGCGGTTCGCATCGTCATTTCTCAAAAATGGGATCAGCCCGGTCGCAATAGAAATAAATTGCTGGGGCGACACATCCACAAAATTCACGCTCTCTCGAGGAGCAACTCCAGGATCTCCCTTCAAGCGGGCTTCCACGCGCTCATCTAAGATATTTCCCTTCTCGTCAATGCGGATTCCCGCCTGCGCGATTACATACTGCTCTTCCTCGTAGGCGGTTAAATATTCAACTTCTTTGCTCACGCGTCCGTTTTCAATTTTAAAATAAGGGGTTTCTAAAAATCCATAAGAGTTTACCCGAGCGTAAGAAGCCAAATGTCCTACCAGTCCGATATTCGGACCCTCCGGAGTTTCAATAGGACAAATTCTTCCGTAATGGCTTGGCTGCACGTCGCGGACTTCAAATCCCGCGCGCTCTCTGGTCAATCCTCCCGGGCCCGTGGCAGATACTCGGCGCTTATGTTCAAGCTCGGCCAATGGATTTTCGTTATCCATAAATTGCGTGATTTGCGAAGACGTAAAAAATTCTTTTACCACGGCCATCACTGGACGAGGGTTAATAAGCTGGCCCGGGGTAATAGTCGAAGGATCCAGCGTGGTCATGCGGTCTTTCACGATACGTTCCATGCGCATAAATCCAATTCGCATGCGGTTCTGGAGAAATTCCACGAATGTGCGCACGCGCCGGTTGCCCAAATGGTCAATTTGATCTGGTTCCGCTCCCGGTTTATTATTCAATCGAATGACTTCCTTTAATACCTCAACCACATCTTCAAGTTTCAAGATTCGGTCTTCAAAAGACATATCCACCCCTTCGTTGATTTTGGAAAATTTATCTTTCAATCCCGGAAGCCGCTGAAGAGTTTTCCACCGTCCTACGCGAGAAAGGTCATACCGCTCGAAGTTGAAAAACATATTATCAATGAGCTCGCGCGCTGTTTCTGGCGTTACATAATCTCCGGGACGCAGGCGGCGGTAAATTTCAACCAATCCTTCTCCTTGATTCTTACTTGTGTCTTTGCGAAGCGTTTCTTCGATAAATGACACGTCTCCCGTATCCACATCGCGAAAAAGTTCCCGAATTTGCTCATCTGATTCAACGCCAAAAGCCCGTAACAATGTTGTTGCCGCGGCTTTTCTCTTGCGATCAATGCGAACCGCAATAAATCCGGATGATTCCGTTTCAAATTCCAGCCATGCTCCGCGGTTTGGAATAATTTTTGCTCCGAAAATCTTTCTTCCTTGCGGAGCTTGCGCGGTAAAAAATGCTCCCGGCGAACGAATAAGCTGGGAAATAGCTACGCGTTCCACTCCATTGAGCACGAATGTTCCTCGCTCGGTCATTAATGGAAAATCGCAAAGATAGACTTCCTGCTCCTTTGCTTCCTTGGTTTTCAAGTTTACAAGACGAGTTTTCACACGCAAAGGCGCTTCAAACGAGTCGTCATTGCGCTTTGCCTCCATTTCGGTCGCGTAATTGGGTTCTCCGAGTTTATAATCTAAAAACCACAACTCAAACTCTTTCTTCGTATAATCTCGAATCGGCGAAATCTCTTTAAACAGCTCTTTTAAATATTTATCCCAAAATTCCTCCCAGCATCGCATCTCCAAATCAAGGAGATATGGCAATTCGAGAGAGAGTTTGGACTTATCAAAACTCTTAAGGGGAAGAGATGAAGAAGTCATACAAACAAAAGGACCCTTCTGGGGACGAAAGGTTACCTGTCAAGAGATACTTATTATTGAAATTCTGGGCAAATCAACGTTGATTATAGAAATGTTCTCCTTGCATAGAGATACGCAGGGAGATACAATCATACCATCTTCAAAATAGAACGCGCAAGGGCGTTGTTCCTATCCTAGCGCATCCCAAAAAATTGTCAATACATACCATTTAGAGAACGTTAGAGCGCGACTGGCGCAAGCCCCTCGCCGCGAGGTGATAAGGGGAGCGCCAGGAATTTTTCAGCAGAAACATATCCGTGTTCTCTAAACCTTGTATTTTACTGGTTTCATAATTCAAAGCATTGCTTATCACATGCCATTGCTTGTTTCTATATAGCGCTTTGCCGCCGGCGCAAGAAGAAAAGCGCTCCCCCCCCGATAATCGCCGCAAGAATCGGCAGACTGATGAATCCTAACATCATGGGAGACGGCAATTGGAATCCCTCCAACAAAACACGTGCACTCTTGGCCGGAGTTGGAGAGGGTGAAGGCGAGGATACAGGTTCCCCCGCAATTGGCTGAAGCTCATTGCCACTGGCTTTCTTCCCTGCGGAATCCGTACTCAAAGGAGCGATATAGTAAGATATTCCTTTTCCTACGCCGGGCACAACGATTTCATGTGTGGTTGTCAATCCTCCGTCAATCACTATAAAATCATAATCTCCGGGGGCAACGCCGTATTGTACCCATGAGTCAGCTTCTCTATTGGTTTCCCATGTTACTTTTATCTGGTCATCTGCAATCCACAGGGCAGAAGTATTGATCACCAATAAAGCACCCTCGTTTTTTGGTGTCGGAGTCGCTGAAGCAGAAACTGTTGGTGTCCTGGTAGGAGTTGGAGTTGATGCAATCGGAGTAGTCGAAGTCGGCCGCGGCGCGCTTGTTGCAGACGGAGAAGGCACAGGAATCGGGGTTTGAAGATCATATACTCCCTTGCCCGAAGCCCCGAGGTTCCATATATTCTGGTTATCTGAATTCCGAAGCACTGCGGAATCCGCATTAAACACAATGGTTGCCGTACCTGTTGCCTTGACGCGAAAAGTTACTGCCGCAATCTCTTGGATTCCGGAGAATCCTGGAGATGGTTCCCCGCCGGAAATCTGAATAAGCCCGTTTCTTACTTCTTTCTCCGCGAATAAAGTCATCACTGACCTGGACGTGTCCACTCCGGTTGCTTCCAACTGATCTTGCGGATATGAAAGGTATGCAGCCACCGCATTCACTTGCTCTCCCCCTGTATTCACCATAATTTTCATCTGGAACGTTTGCCCCGGATTGAATACGGCATTACCCGGTGTTACATACAACATCGCGCTTTGCGCGCGCGCGATAGAAACAATTCCACATGACCACACGCACGCGCTCAATAAGACAAGGATTCCGAAAGAAAGAAAACGCATACAATAATTACATAAGTTATATATCTCATTGTATCACAACCCAAGAACCTACGACAATTGTGAATTTCTCAAAGCTTTGTCCAATGGCTCAACATGATGCTAAAATCAAGAATCGAAATTTTTGCATCGCCATTCAGATCGCATGTCGAGACATCCTGTTTCCACCTAGACAAGAGCATGCTTAAATCGAACACATTTACTTTCCCATCATTGTTGCAATCGCCGCTCACCGATCCTCCTCCCCCTGGATTTGGAGTTGCCGTTGGCGTAGGCGCGGGAATATAATCTCCTCCTCCCCCTCCTCCGCCGCCTCCCCCTCCTCCGACGGAGGAAGAAGATACATCTTGTCCAGACGAAGCATCCACATTGAATTCAATTGGATAATCGCTCGCATTTGAATTGCCAGCCGCATCCTTGCACCGAATATAAAAATGGTAGCTATTGCCAGAACTTACCGCAACATCGGCGCGATGCAAAGTGGATCCTGTAACGGAGAATGCCCGCGACATAGAATCATACGAAACATCCGAACTTTCAGAATAACGACATGAAGCGTTTTCATCGGTTATAATTTCAAGAGAAGCGTCAGTCGAAGAACCAGACAGAGTACCCGAAGGGCTTCCACTGGAACGCGAAGGAGCAATCGTATCGAGCGACGGAGTTGGCGTGGGCGTTGCGGTCGGAGTAGATGTTGGTGTTGGAGTAGGCGTTGGACTATCTGTAGGCCCAGGCGTACCTGTTGGTGTGGGTGTCGCAGTCGGGGTCGGCGTGGGTGTAGGAGTAGGAGTTGGCGTAGGTGTCGGAGCCAAAGCAATGGAAAAATCAATCGGAAAATCACTTCCGTTTTTGTTGTCGAGCGCATCTGCGCATCGCACAAAATATGAATATGAATTCCCTTCAGACAGTCCGGTTATCTGAATTGAATGCAACGCTGTTCCGCTCCCGGAAAACGTATTTGTCATCGCGTCATAGCCTGTTCCCGCGCTTTCCGAATACTTGCATGTGGCCACTTCATCGGTCGTCAAAGAAAGTGTCGAGGAACTCGTGCCTGCCGACAACGTGCCCGATGGAGATCCACCGGAGCGCGAAGGAGCGATGCTGTCTAGCACAATATTGTCTGACACGATTATGGTGTTTTGGTTTGCGCTATTGTCCCGGCATTCATAATTGACAAATTTTGTCCCGTTTCCGCTCGTTAACGTCCATGCCTTGCTCGCGGCAAACGGCTCAAATGTTTCCGTGTCAAACACGCCATCATTCGAGTATCTTACATCTTTCACACCGCTTGCGTCCGTACAGCTAAGCGTGAGTGTAACCGAAGCGCTTGTCGCGGTCGAAGCCCCTCCATTGATACTGATTGAAGCCGCGGGAGCAGTTATGTCAGGAACAAAAAGCGTATAACTTCCCGCGCAATTCGCATGATTTGTCTTTGCGCATCCGCCCGAGGGCAAAGCATCCGTATCATCCCCGCGCAACGCAAGCACATTGGCAGTGTCGTACGTCACTTGAGCTATCCCAGCGGCTTTGACCTGAAATGTAATAACCGCCGCCAACGGACTGCTGCCACCCGTGCCCTGATTGCCAGGCGCGGGCTCTGCCTGCTGAAGTTGAATTCTTCCCGTTGTGTTATCGAAACTTTTCTCAATCGCATTGTAGTCAAAAACGCTCGAAGATGTATCAATGCTGATAACCGACAGCAAGGCGGGATCAAAATTAAGATACGCTTTCAATGAAGTAATATTGACCGTTGAAGGAACATACAAACTCACCATCAACGTGCTTCCCACAGCGACATCCCCGATTCCCGGTTCCAGAAAAAATTCCGCAGAATTTGCTCCCGGCGCTACCGCCGCAGTTAAGAATTGGGGCGAAACTCGAAACGTAGCCGCAAAATAATTCAAACGAGCCAAGAATGAATCTCCGAGTATCCATCCGGAAGCAATCGCGCCTGCCGCAACAACGGCAACAACAAGCGCATCGAATTTACATAGTCGAACATTCATAGGATTTCTTGGAATTATATTCGTCACTCAATCTGCCCTCACAAACCAAGTTGCGCGATATATGCTCTTGTTCCTGATCCAAAATATCCCGTTCCTTTCATCAGCCCAAGCGGATACAGAATTGCGCCTGCATACGCTTCTTGAAAACGAACCACGGCGGCCGATGTTAACAATCCGAAGTAATCTGTTTCATTCCCGGGAGAACCCGCGCCCGCGCCCGCCACCAGAAATCCTTGAGAATTCAAAAATTGCTGAAGAGCTTCCACGTCAGCTCCCATGTTTCCTATCTGAAGATTGCGAGTAAACGATGAGAAACCGCCCGGTGTTTCCCCGTCTGTAATTGCAATTGTTGTTTGGACATTTCCATTGGAAAGCACATTTTCATCGGTTGCATTTAAGACAATTGATCCCGGGGCCATTGAAACCGCGGCTGTTCCCGGACGAACCGTACGGAAGGTAATTTTTGCAACCCGAACCTTGTCTCCTGAAATTCCAGGCAAGGGCGCTGAACCCTGGAGATTAATCCTTGCCAAAGAACCGGACTCTTTCACATGAGTGGTATCCCACCAATAAGGAAACTCGCTTGAAACAGTATCAATGCCAGCTACCGACAGCATCGTTGGATCATACGTCAAAGATGTTTGGAATGAGGTAACTGGCATACCCGTATTCAGCAGGAAATCCACCGCCACAAGCTGATTCATTTTTCCTGACACCGATTGAGGCACGAGAGAAAACATCGCGCTTCCATTATTCCCGCGCGTAGACATCATGCCAGGGGCGTATGTTTGCGCCGCAGCCACAACAGGAATGCCGGCGACTGTCAGAGCCAAACTGCTGAATATTGCGATTATTTTTTTCTTCATAGAAACTTCGTTTTTATTTCTTATAATACGCGCATCTTCCGATATTTCGCATCCTCCCGCCTATCTACCTCGACCAGTTCGCCATCATCTTGTTCACATCATAGATGTCAACCTTGCTGTCCGGCAGTCCTCCTGGGCCGTTGACATCTGCGTCTGCCTGCGGGTCTGTGGATAAGCCGACGGTGTTCCCGAAGAATGTCAGAAGACGGGAAATGTCCTGGATGTCTATCTTTCCGTCCCTCTTCTCTTCTGTTGCCGGTGTTGCTCCCGATGACCAGATGTCCCCCAGTTTGGTGATAACGATCTTCTTGACAGACACTGCTTTGGCTCCATCCATTGCTCGCTCAAGCTCGATCTCGTATCTCCCCAGAGCAAGCAAGGAAATGTTTTGGGTCGCAAAGTCAACTTCCAATTCTGTTGTTGTCTTGGGCTGGGATGTAATATCCAGAGCAATCGTACTTGTCCCTTCCAGCTTGAGCCGTAAATGGAAATCTCTCCCTAGCTCCAGCGCGCTCCCTTCAAATACTACCTTTGAAGGACGATCAAGGAAGATGTGAGCTATGGATAGTTTGGATATCTCGGGAGCTATTGCTATGGGTGTAAGAGTTGGTCTGGGCGTAGGGGTTAAAGTGGGAGTGGGGACTGCTGTTGGTGTCGGAACAGGAGTGGGAGTAGGCGAAGGAGTTGCGCTCACTGGAGCCCCGTACGCCTCAAGTTCTACGAAGTGATTGCCCGTATTGGCTGTTGATCCATTTACCCATGCGCGGATGTATCTTGCTTTTATTGGTAAGGGGAGAACAACACTCTTTCCGTCCGCTGTTTCTGTGTATTCCGCGTCTGTTCCTATGCCTTGCTTTGCTGAATTGTCCGTATCGTTGTTGAACACCGTTGTCCATACCGCCCCGTCTTCTGAAAGCTGGAGGATGACATCGTGGTAGGAACGGGCGCCACCGTAGTAGTGCCAGAGCTTGATTAACCCGAGATCATAGAGGTCTCCAAGGTCGGTTTGCGCTGATTGCACTCCTCCACGACCTATCTCAACATATTTGCTCGTATCTTTATCTCCATCGGTAATGAGGGATAAACTGCCTGATTGCGCGGCTGACGACGCTGTTGAAACCTTTCCTCGCGCAAGATTATTTGCCACAACCACTTTTGCCGTTGCAGATACCGACCCGGATTGTACCATTACGGTATGGGGATAGGGACTTCCAGTCGCGCCTGCCTGAAAAAGCCCTATTTGATTAATCGTTCCTCCGCCGTTTACGCTCCAGACGACTGATGGTGAAAAAGGATCCCCAAATTGATCGTTGCCCGCTACCTTGAACAAGAACGATGCTCCAGGCACAACTCCTGTGGCTTCCGGAATGAGTGTCAACGACTGTAGTCTTCTTATTTCGACCGGCGCTTGATTGACAGGTTTCGTTACGTCTGTCAACTCCTCTGGCCCCATTTCCACAACATTGCTGTACGCATTCTGCACGTACGGAACACATCCCTCCCCACACGTCTGAACTTCCGTATATCCATCAAATGCCTTGGCGTAAAAATACGCGTACTTTCGTGGCGAGGTAGACATATCCATTACTGCCGCATACGGAGCTGTTATGTCTGTCGCAATCAATTGTTCATCATACCAAAATTCCACCTTTTCGATTTTCTTGTCATCTGTAGCATTTGCAGTTAGGGTTGCCGTATTTCCACTCAAAGATGCCATAAGAGAGACTACGGGAGGATAATCCACATCAAATGTTGCTGGAGTAACCAATGCGTCAAAACTAGCGTTGTATATGCTCCTGCTTCCATCTCCAACAATTCTTGCGCTCTCCGGCCCCTGGTTGGCAACATCGTTCTGCTCTTTTCGATTAAGATAGAATTGTTTGGGAAGTCCCACGGGAATACCCAAAGCGTCTGCAACCTTAAACCAAGCATTGGCGTTTTGGCTCCAGCCAAAATCCAAAGTATCCGTCAAACCGTTGAAGCTATCGCCCAAGAAATAGAAATAGTTTGAGGTGCATCCTGTATTAGAGACTGCCTTCTCAAATGCAGGATTGCAATTTGTGGTGGTGTGATTTTGGGCGACATCAATACCATTGCTCTGAAAGATTGTGCGTATCACGCGCGCCGGCCAATCGGGTGTAAAACCCGCCACATAAGAGGAAATCGCAATGCCAACCTGATCCCCTGTTAACCATGCTGGCTTGCCTCCTCCTATGTATTCATTGTCCTGATGATGCGACCGAATAGAACCCTGGGATATCGCAGCTACTCCATTTTCAAAAAATCTGGAGCTATAGAGTTTGATAGGATTTACATAAGAACCCCATGTAAATCCCGTATGCCCATTCCTCCATAGATGCCAATCAAAAAACTCTCGTAAGCCAGCATTACCTAACCATGTCAACAACCCAGCATCGCGATTGCTATGAGCTTCGTTGTGAACAAATATCTGATAATCAGCTTTGCCGGGCACTGCCGGCGCATCGCAGATTTCATCCAGTTGAAATCCCCCGCTCCTAATACCTAGAGGTCCTCCATGAGCGGCGGCGCCTACCGCGACATTTCCCACAAAAATCTGATAATTTTTCTGATCCAACCAGTAAATGCCCTGATCTCCCACATTATGGACTATTTCAACCGAAGTAACACCCAAATTATGGGAAAATACATTATCTTGAGGCGTATACTGTACATAGTGCTGGGGCGCGTTAGCATCACACGAACCGACACGGGTATATTCAACGAAATAAGGGCTGTTTACGGTATTGTAAGAAACATCATCTTCTATCAATGGGCCATTTGATTCATGGGAAACATATGCTCTGTTCCCGCTGTACCATACCGCATTGCCCCGAAGGATTTTTCCTCTTGCGGTGTCTCCCATCACATGAAGATGCATCGGATACCGGGAAAGCGCGCGGTCATTCCCCATGTATTTGAACTCCGCGTATTCTATGTTACCGAGGGCTCCCGCCATATACATGGTGTGAGCGAAAAGCCGGCCATCCCGCTGTGCCGCTGAAATTCCTTCCAATGTTGTTTCATCTATCCCGACAATGTCTGTGGTAAATCGCACATTGCGGGAAAGAAGACCCACTTCTCCTTTTTCCTTATCGCTTCCTTTGTGGAAGAACACAAGGGGTTTATTAATCGTCAGAAGCGTCTGGTTCTCCGCGCCTCTTGTTATTAAAGAAACAGTCCGAACTTCATTTTCATCAATGTATACCTCCCCGTCTGCGGTCGCCACAGGATTACTCGTCTGCGTAACAAGTATGCTATCCCCAACCTGCCAATCAGTAACATCATTCTCAACCGTAATAGTTGTTGCTCCTTTGGGGGCGTCCGCGTCCAGCTTCACCCATGTCCTATTGATAGGAGCTCCATTCACTTCCCAACGGGATCCACCCATTGCCCACAAACCAGTGTCTCCTTGGATAAAGCCCATGTTATCTGGCGGTGTCGCACCCTGCATGCGATATCCAGGGGGTAGAACAAACACCACTTCAGCTTTCGCTTCTTTGGGAATAGGGCTGGCTTCCGTTCCCATGTCCAAGAATCCTCCCGCCATTACCATGATGTTGTCTGATGTTTTGAGACGAGTGTTGACGGTGCGGGAAAACTGTAATGTTCCCCTGATCTCCACACCTGCCAACACCGCGTCTGACTGCGCGTCATACACGACCGTATGCCCCGCAGAGATTGCTACGCTGTCCCCTGTTGTTGGCACGCTTCCCGTGCTCCAAGTGGAAATATCCGACCAATTCCCACTTTTGACCGAGGAGATGGAAGCCGCGTTTGCAATTTCAACCTTTTCTGCAAACAAAAGAACGGATGCAAATCCGCTCAACACAACAACAGCGAACAAAAAGACAATCCACTTTCCAAACACGCCGCGCGCAAGAGTATTATGTGACATATCTCCTTTGTAATTTACATTCCTTTTTATCTTAGAATATACAGAAATTATACCACACATCCTCGCAAGAAAACAGCAAATCGAGAAGATTCCTCTCCTCATCCCCACTCGCGGCAGAAAGATGGAAAAATGCTATTTCTTGTAGTGATTTGTTATCGCAAATACTTCGGCTTTTCCATTGATAACAAAGAAAAGCGCGCGATATTTTCTATCGAGGCGAAACGAATAAATCCCCCGCCATCGCGGCTCAAGAAGTTCAACGTGAAGCGAAGGATAAGCTCTTCTCTGCCCCCCAATTTTGACAAGCCCTCTTATGACTTATACAATATGAATATATGGCGCAAACAATCCCCAAGAAGCATAAAAAACAATATTATCCTCTCATTAGTGCAGAGCGACGTCTTGAGGTATGGGAAAAAGCGCGGGGAATTTGGAAAAGCAAAAAACCAGAACCAATTCAAGAACTTAAAGAAATGAGAAGCGGCTGGGAACGTAAACTTCCCCCTCTTGCGTAACTCCCATGTATACTCTTGATACGAATGCAGTTATCTATTATCTCAAAAATGATGCTATTGCAGTGCCAATTCTCAAAGAGGTATTTGCCAAACCTGCTCCCATTTATCTCTCTACGATAAGCGAAATTGAGTTATTGGGTTTTTCGCGACTTGGAGAAAATGAAGAATTTTTAATCGAAAATATTTTGCAAACTCTCGCAATTCTTCCAGTTGATTCGCGTATCGCCCGCATTGCCGGAAACTTAAGAAGAAATTTTGGTCTGCAGTTAGCCGATAGCGCTATTGCTGCCACCGCGCTGTTTACGGGTTCTGCTCTCCTTACTCGAAACGTGAAGGATTTCCAAAAAGTTACTCAACTCTCCATAAAAGAAATCTAAAAAAACTCGTCCAATCACCGGCTATGCTACATACACAAAGAGCGATTTATCGAAACCGCGCGGCGGTTCCGCCGTTATAATCAGCTTGGATTTCCCGCGCGTCGCGGCCATAGCTATACACTCTAAAGTCATCTATCTTCCCGTCAAAGTTGTTGCCGGTGGTTCCTCCAATGAGAAGACTATTGTCCTCTGTGGCGGGAGCTCCTGAACCGTCTGTTGATGTACCGACAAGAATGCCGTCAACGAAGAGTTCTATCTCGTCATCCGCGTCATCCTCGTATTTCATCACTACATGATGCCATTGTCCGACTGTAATGATTGAGGAAACATTGAGAGTGGCGTCCGCGGTTGCCAGATCCATGCTTGCCTCAAGATCAAGTTTGCCTGAAGAAAGAGTGTCTACTCTTACCCATGTGTTGGTTCCTTTGTATAGTATCTGCCCCGCCGAAGCTTCTCCCGCTGTGTCGGCGTTTATCCATGAGGAGAAGGTTACGGCGTTCTTTAACCCTATGTCAAAGTCAATGGCATTGGCGTTGGCTACCGTTATCACATCGTTTGATCCGTCAAGATTAAGGGCTGTTCCAAACTTGCCAGCGGTATAGGTTGCTTCTGTGATTGTCCCGTCTCCTATGGTGTTGGTTGCCTCATACGCCGTGGTTCCAGACCCTTCGTCAAACTTGTAGTGGGCAACAGGCCCTCCGTGGTTGTAGAGGTAGCGGACTTCAGAGGCGGAGAGGGCGCGGGAGTAGACGCGGAGGTCGTCCACTTGAACTGTACTAAATACTCCTACTGTTCCTCCTCCTTCATCTCTTCCGCCAATCAAAAAGTTGCGAGAATTTGTGGTTTGAGTTTCTGCCGCAGAGTCCACTTCCACTCCATTGATGTATAAACGAGATGTTGTCCCGTCAAACGTCCCTACCGCAAAAACCCATTCATTGAGATTTATACTTTTCGTAATATTGCCTCCAAATGCTTGAACCGAAAACTCAAGCACATCTCCCGAAACACCCCGCAAATAAAATCCATACTGCCCGCAACCGCCGCATACTCCATACTTCACCATCACATATCCTCCGTTTGTGTCCAGTCGCTTAATCCATACGGCTAAGGTAAGAGATCCCTGCACATCAACATTGCCCAAATTTACATAATCTCCTCCATCAAAGCTCAACGCCCCTCCCAATCCCGCTTTGCTTGCTGTCCATGCGGGATCGTTTGTTGACGCGGAGGAGTTGGCACCAAGAGTGCCATCGTTGTTTTGATCGGACGAATCATTAACTGTCTGCCCCGTTCCTTCCTCAAAGTTCCAGTAGCCCACAAGTCCGTTAGCAACAGTTTTGGCGGGGGACAAAGAATTGGAATCGGCGGAAGGTCCAAACTTCGCGGCAAATCCCGCGTTGTAATCCAGCTGTATATCTTGAACCGTTCTTCCATACGGATACACTCTAAAGTCATCTATCTTCCCGTCAAAGTTGTTGCCGGTGGTTCCTCCAATGAGAAGACTATTGTCCTCTGTGGCGGGAGCTCCTGAACCGTCTGTTGAGGTTCCAACGAGAATGCCGTCAACGAAGAGTTCTATCTCGTCATCTGAATCATCTTCATATTTCATCACTACATGGTGCCATTGTCCGACTGTAACGATTGAGGAAACATTGAGCGTTGCGTCCGCAGTTGCCAAATCCATGCTTGCCTCAAGATCAAGTTTGCCTGAAGATAGAGTGTCTACTCTTACCCATGTGTTGGTTCCTTTGTATAGTATCTGCCCCACCGAAGCTTCTCCCGCTGTGTCGGCGTTTATCCATGAGGAGAAGGTTACGGCGTTCTTGAGACCTATGTCAAAGTCAATGGCATTTGCGTTGGCTACGGTGATGACATCGTTTGATCCGTCAAGATTAAGGGCTGTGCCAAACTTGCCCGCTGTGTAGGTGGCTTCCGTGATTGTTCCGTCTCCTATGGTGTTGGTTGCCTCATACGCCGTGGTTCCAGACCCTTCGTCAAACTTGTAGTGGGCAACAGGCCCTCCGTGGTTGTAGAGGTATCGGACTTCAGAGGCGGAGAGGGCGCGGGAGTAGACGCGGAGGTCGTCTAAAGAACCATCTAGTTGCTCGTCAGAGGACCATTGGGCATTCCCGCTCTTCATACTCTCTGGCACTGTGAAGCTCGTGCTCACACTAGCAGAACCGACTTGCGTCCCATCAATATACATATAGTATGTCGAACCATCACGCACGGCAGTAAGATGATGCCAGTTCCCGTCGTTATAAATTGCTGAAGATGTAATTGCTACCTTTAAGATGTCGTCATCCCATGAAAATGATACTGCTCCAGTGCTGATAGCCTCTGCAGCCCACCACTCTACTCCATCTCCTTTGGACAAGAAATGACCCGTGTTCATGCCGTCCGTATGGGTATGCAAAAACCAAAAACTAATAGTGTGGTCTCCTTGCGTTATGGTTTCGAGGGTAGAATTATCACCATAGTTTACAACGTCGCCCGTGCCGTCATCGTCAAAATTCAACGCTCCTCCCAGTCCCGCTTTGCTCGCTCTCCACGCGGGATCGTCTGTTGACGCGGAAGAATCAGCTCCAAGAGTGCCGTCGTTGTTTTGGTCGGACGAATCATTAACTGTCTGCCCCGT
>Ga0209542_10008842_pt1 | contig 18662 bp, 24 predicted proteins | sample RifCSPhighO2_01_FD_184028 | JGI IMG/M metagenome (GOLD analysis project Ga0209542, IMG submission 184028) | Soil microbial communities from Rifle, Colorado - Rifle CSP2_plank highO2_0.1 (SPAdes) (version 2) | ecosystem: Environmental > Terrestrial > Deep subsurface > Rock core/Sediment ...
CCCAAAAGCTTAAATAACGCTTCGCGTTTCCGTGTTGAATGAGGGGAATGAATTGAGCGCACCACCAACGTCTGAACTTGCTTCTTTTGAACGACTTGGCGAACGAATGGTTGAAGGTCACTTAAGTTATGCCGATCTTGAAGCACGATTGCGCGAAGGAAGTGAACGATTTTCTCAACCTCAACGACAAGCCCTTGTTACAGGATTTATACGGGGTGCGGTAAAACCAGACAGCCTCTTATCTGCCCAAGACGCTTATGAAGTTGCTTATCAAGTAGGACCGATTGTGTTTAATGGTAATTTTACCGCTGAAGTTCGAGAGCCTCTCCTTAGAAAACTAGCTGCAGAAGCAGGAGGATATAGAGGAGAACGTATAGATGGTTTCTTGAAGGGGAAAAAAGATGAAGCCGCCCTCACACGTATAGCGGAATTGGTTGTGGAGAGAAACCCTAAACTTGCCCTTGACTTGTACTGCGGCACAGATCGTGCTGGATTTATGAGACATGCTATCGAACTGCATGGCAACAATCCTGAATATCGTGACCTTATTGTGCACTGCATGACTGCCTTAGAAGACACAACCGGTCTTGCCAACCTAGCTCGAACGCAACTTCTAGAAAATCATGGATTTGCTATTCCAATATTATATAAACATGGCACAACTGAGGATTTACGGCTTATAGCTACTACATTAGCAGATAAATCCATCCGTGAAGCATATCAAGCTGGTAAGCGCTTGATTGCACAAAAGGAACCTTCTGCAGAAGACCTTACACTCTTTGCTCAACTTCGAACTCGACTTATCCAAGAAAATCCGCACGCAGCAGAAGAAGAGTTCAGAAAATGGGAGGAACGAGGATATTCTAAACGCTGGGTCTACACAGATGTCTCAGGAATGGTTGATGTAGGACGTAGTTATTTAGCTAAAGGCGACCCTTTGAGTGCCGCTGAAGCTTTTGCTAAAGCTGAATATGACGGCCCTGAAATTGAACAAGCCGGCCTACTCTTACTAAAGCAAAAAATAGATCCTTGGCGGTTAGGAACTGAAAGCGATCGAAGTCGAACGACCCTAGCACAAAATGCTATGAAGCGAGCTGCACCGACCTATTTCCGAAGAGGGGGAGATGTCACTCAAGCTCATGTTTACCTACCCGAGGACGTACCTGATGCCACAAAGCGAAAGCTTGGACTTAAATTAATTGAAGCGTCAAGTCAATCTCGCGAAGAAAATGCTAGAGAATACCGATTGCAAGCTGCCTATGGAAGATTTATGGCAATTGGAAAGAAAAGTCGAAAAGATAGACAAGCTTTGGAACAACTCCGAACTCAGCTTATCGATTTAGACAAGCATGGCTTTTCTGGCAGTCATTTTGCACGGCATCAAGATGAAGAAGGTATGCGACTCTACCTCAAGCGCAAAGCACAATGCCATCCTAATCAAGCGTACGAAGTCGCCCAACACCTAGGAAACTTAGAGGTTATGCAAGCCATGCGTGAGAACCTTATTGCAAGAAGAGAATTACATGAAGCGGCAAAAACCTTTAGTGAAGCCCAAGATGCAGTTGGACTGCAATTGGTTCGCGAACGACGCACCCCTCCAGGAATTGATGTGTCCCTAGCCGATTACTTCTTGGGCCCTCTTGAAGTGAAAGCAGACGATAAACGACGTTAAATATTCTAAATTTTCATGGCAAACCTTTAAATACTACCGTCCTCATACAGCGTAGCATGGTCGACCCTAGGACGATGGAAAGCGTACGCAACATCGAGCGCCTGAAAGAAACCTTCTTGAACATTCAACGCGAAATGGGCAAAGTGGTCATCGGCCAAGAAGAGATTATCCAACAACTTCTGGTTGCCATCCTAACGGACTCCAACGCCTTGCTGGAAAGCTACCCTGGCCTTGGAAAAACGACCATGATTCGTACCTTGGCGCAGATCATGGAACTGCAATTCAGCCGTATTCAATCAACCCCAGACCTTATGCCCTCGGACATTACCGGTACGTACGTGATTGAAGAAGACCGAGGCAAGAAGGTGTTCAAATTCCAAAAGGGACCTATTTTCGCAAACATTGTTCTGGCAGACGAAATCAACCGAGCCACTCCTAAAACGCAGTCTGCTTTGTTGGAAGCTATGCAGGAGAAACAAGTTACTGTAGGCAATCAAACTTTTGCCTTGGATAGGCCATTCTTTGTTTTAGCAACGCAAAACCCCATTGATCAAGAAGGAACGTATCCCTTACCTGAAGCTCAAACCGACCGATTCTTACTTAAAATTTTAATTAGCTACCCAAAGTTTGAAGATGAATTAGAGATTGTCAACCGATACACTCGAAACATTCAAGACCCCGGCGTACGTGTATTGCTCAGCAAAGAATCTTTGAAATTATTACAACAATTAACCCGACAAGTACCCATTGCAGATGACATCAAAAAACGAGCCGTAGAAGTTGTGACCAAGACGAGAAAAATGAAAGACTTGATCGAATACGGGGCTTCGCCCAGAGCGAGCATCGGTATTATTTTAGCGGCTAAAGCCAAAGCCCTGATTGATGGCCGCAAATTTGTCAGCGCCAAAGACATTGAAGACATGGCTTATCCGGTCTTGAGACACCGCCTAGTCCTTAGCTTTAAAGCAGAACGAGAAGGCAAAACATCAGATGACGTTGTCCGCGAAGTTCTAAAAAGTACTTAAGTCATTCGAGCGCTGAACCGATTAAATATTACTTCATCATACTAATACGCTGCTTATAAAACTTATAAGCTCAGTACGACGCAAACTTTAAATAATAGTTCTAACTCAACCAAACTAACATCAGTGAGGTGATGTACATATGGCTAAAAACGAAGATCAGCTCAGTAAGTGGTCCTTTTTGTTAGGTTGCGTCCTATCTCTCATAGTAGGATTTGTAGCCGTACCCTACAGTCCCAGCATCTTAGTAATACTTGGACTTATCGTAGGCTTCATGGGACTTAGCACAAGAGACACTAGTACCTATCTACTGGCCGTTATCGCCCTTGCGGTAATCGGAACCTCGTGGTTAGCGAACGTTCAATTGCTCAGCCCAGTGAGTATCTACATCAAAAACATCTTAGCTAGCTTCACCACCTTTGTGGGCGTAGCCGGTTTGGTTGTCGCGATTAAATCCATCTGGACCATGGGACACAAATAAGTGTTCTATTTTTTCTTATTTTTTTATGTTTTTCTACACCCTCTAGGAACTACTCCCTAAGCTCTATGTGATACTGGATACCAGAACCTTCCCTGACTATGGAAATTTAAAGTGAAATTCGGAACGTTTAAAAAACACCCCTCCTTTGATCTTGTATGGCCATCGATGTCAACTTCTTCCGCATGCTGGACCGGTTTCAGCTGGCCATTAAGAAGAAGGTCCACAGCAACTATCAAGGTTTACGGGAAAGCAGCCAATTCGGACAAGGACTTGTCTTTAAAGACTATCGAGAATACGTTCCTGGAGATGATACCCGTTACTTAGACTGGAAAGTTTACGCCCGAACGGGAAAGTTCTTCATCAAGCGCTTCGAAGAAGAACGCAACCTTATGCTACACATCATTGTAGATGCCAGCGGCAGCATGAACTACGGGGAGAACGTAACCAAATTTGACTATGCCAGCATGGTCGGCCTCGGGTTTGCCTATATGGCCATGAGCAACAATGAAAAGTTTATTTTTAACACCTTCACGGAAACCATGCAGCCTTTCCGCAGCCGCAAAGGCGTCAACCAGCTCATGAACATCGTGGACTACCTCAACAAATTGGATATCAGTGGAAAAAGCAAATTCAAAGAAAGCCTGGAAAGCTACAAGAACTACATCACCAGCAAAAGCCTTATTGTAATCATATCTGACTTTTTGTACGACCCAGAAGAACTCAAAGAGGCCCTTGGACGGTATAGAAAAAGCCAACTCTTTATCATCCAAGTTTTAGACCCAGGAGAGCGCAAACTCAACCTTCACGGAGACCTTATGCTCGAAGATGCCGAGTTGGGCGTCAAATTAAGGACGTTCATCAGTCGCAGGCTGGCACAGAAATACAATGACAAACTTGAAACCCACATTGCCAAGATCAAAGAACTCGCTGAAAGCCTCGGAGGAGACTTCCTTGCCGTAACCACAGACACACCCATCTACGATACGTTCTATCAAATACTCAAACCCGGAAGATTCTGATGAAGCTTCTCCAAATCCTACGAGAACGATACCAAGACTATCTCGAACGAGACAAAGAAAGCGCTAAAAAACGTCTGGCAAGCGCTTTCCAAGAATATCTGCACGACTTCCCCGAGAAAGACCGCCTCATCCACCAATTACAACTAGGAACCCAACTTAAAGAGCAAGTTCAAGAACTTAAACACCATTTAGGCATCGAACTTCAACATCTCGACGAAGAACAAAAAAGCGGTCAAGAGATCATCGATGATTTGAAACGCATTCGCCAAGAGCTCACCACCCCCTACCAAAAAGCCGAACACCTCCTTCAAAGGCTAAACGACATTCTTAGTAACCAAGTTCTGACGCTCAACAATCTAGTCTCCAAATACCCTGACCTTCCTAAAACACACTTGATCCAACACTTGCATGAAAGCCTATGGGTTGAGAAAGAACTTAATCAGCGCATTAAAGAATTGAATGAGACTGAACCTCTATTCTAAAAGAAAACATAAAAAAAGAAAAGAAAAAAATCAGCTCCACTCAATCTTATCGATGGAGCTTAGGTCTTCATCTAAGGTGTCTAGGTACTGTGCGCTTAGTTCTTTGTCCAAGTCATCTACTTCAGCTACCGAAGTCTCAAGGACCTTTGCTTCTGCATCCACAGAACCTAAAGGGGTTGCTTCAGATGCAGTAGAGGGCTTTGCCGACTCCTGTTGCGTCTCACACGCTACTAAAAACACCAATACTAAGCACAAAGCAACTATTGCTATAGGTCTTTTCACACTTTCGCCTCCTTACGACGAAGCACTTGCGGCCGCAGAAGCACTTACTTCTGCACTTACGGAAGCCAATGCCTCGCTACCACCCTTCAAGGCTTTCAAATCCTGAAGGATTCCTTTTAGCAAGCCATGTGCTTCTTTTAAAGTTTTCTGGCTTTCCCGCATCTTATCGGTAGCTTGTTTCATCAGCTCATCTTTTTCACCGGCCTGGGCTGAACGAGCCTTTTCAAACAAAGCTACGGCTTCCATGTGTAATTTTGCTGCCGCATCTACTTTTGCCTTAAAAGCAGCTGTATCCACACTGGAGGTATCGACGCTTTTTGCCTTCAATCTATCCAAGGTTTTCTCTAGACGAACCACTAGGGTTTCGGATCTCTCTACCACGTTCCCTAGCTTCTTTGCCACCAGAAGATGGACGCTTTTTCTCAAGCTAAACTTGGACTCTTGAATGGCCTTTCGAAGGCTCTTTGTAGCTGCTCGAATCTCTTCCTTTGAGCTTGCTTCTGTCAATGCTTCGACCTTTACCTTTGCATCCGTCACTGCTTTGATTCTCGCATCGATTTCGGCTGTGATTTCTGCCTTTGCATCTAATTTAGACTCTGCTATACGGGCCTTGGACGCTTCCAAGAACTTCAAAGCTTCTTCAGCAGACACTAACAATTGGCTTTTAACGGCCAACTTAGCTTCTACTCGCTTCTCGCTGCACTCATCGGACTCTTGGCCCTTACAAGCCTTTAAATCTTCTTTCATGCCTTTCAAATCGCTTCGTAATTCTTCCCGCGTTTGCTTCAATTCAGCTCGAGTCGATTTTCGAAGCTCAAGAATATTCTTAACGACCACTCGAACTTCTTGTCGTTTTTCCTTCATGTCAGTGCGTTGCTCTTTTCGCTGATCCGCTCGCGTTTTTGTTTCTGCTTGTACAGAAGCATCTGTACTCGCGCTCGTTTCTGTGCTGGTCTCTGTACTTGTCTGGGTGGAACTATCTCCAGACGTCTCTGCTGATGCTCGCGTATTTACGTCAATCGAACCCTCTATTTGGGCCGAAAGCGGCATCAGGCTAATCAATAAAATGGCTAGCCATACTATGGTTTTCATATTTTCACCTCACGATCATCCTATCGCTACTCATAATGACGTTTTTGTTTAAAAACATGCTTTCCAAAAAACGGAAAAAAAGCTCTTTAAAACCGCTTAACCCTTTACAAAAGTTCATATTGCCTTTTGTCTTTTTATATCGTTCAATTTATCCTTTATTTAACCTATAAATCCCATTAATTACTATTTCTATACCCATAATGTTTATATATAAACCTCCCTTGACCCTTTTATGCACAAAATTCTCCTCGTCTTTCTCGCTCTACTCCCTCTCAGCTCCGCCCTCACCATCCAAGGCGTTGTATACAACTTTGAGCTAAACCCTACCCATGCCATCGTTGAAATCAACACTACCCCCCACCAAGTGATGGTCGCAAAAAACGGCACCTATCGCTTCAATGTCCCCCCAGGCTCTTACCATCTTCACGCTCGACACGCTCAAAACTCTGCTGAAGCTGAAGAGGAGATCCTCACCCAACAAGAAGGAAAGTACACAGTAGACCTTATTCTCTTCCCCCAAGTCGATGAAGACCTGGTGTTAGAAGAAAACGATGACCTTAATGACCTAGAAAATGTATTACCCGACGCTTCAAAACCCACCTGGCCGTATTGGTTGATTGGCCTTGCCCTTCTTTTATTCCTCCTCTACTTTATACGAAAACCTAAAACCTCCAAAGAGATTCAACACCTACCCATCTCTGAAGAGCTTCATGCTTTCCTAACCTTTATTGAACAACAAGGCGGACGCACCACGCAGAAAAACATCCGAAAACAGTTTAATTACAGTGAAGCCAAGATTAGCCTGATGCTAGATGAGTTGGAAGCTAAACGAATGATTCAGCGCATTAAGAAAGGACGAGGGAATATTATTGTGAAGAAGTAACTTCAGCTTCACTTTTTTTTAAGGCTCTCTCCAAGAAATAAAGCCCGGAACGTGCCCATGCTAAAGCATACACCAATCTACCAATATCCCTATCCTCCTTTGCCAATTCTTCTCCCGCCTCATTCATATGTCTCATACAAAAACTCAGATCTGCTGCAACACCTGCAACATCCGATGGAGCTTGAAACATGCGTTCACTCTGCTGAGCACAAGTCTCATAAACTGCTCTTATCCCGCCATACATCTCTCTCCCCCAATCCAAGCCCTGCTCAGTCCAAGACCGATGAAACTCTTCTTCTATACTCGAGGCTAAGAACCCTAAGTGCACCATATCACATTTGTAACTACCACCCATACTAACCAAGAATTATAGAAATATTATAAACGTTTCCCATCGAAATCTTTATAAGAACCACTATTGAAAGGAGTGTATGCGTATCTCTCTTTTTGTCTGGGGCATCTTTTTCGTCTTATTGGCATTACCCGCTCTCGCCGACGTCGCCACTTTATCCTTTTCAGAGAAAACCCTGCTTCAAGGCACACCCCAAACCGTCACTGTCAAAGTTGATAAACTCCTGTTTGAAATGACTGACGTTGAACTACAGCTTACCATCCAAGGCCCGGCCTATTTTGAACCCAAAAGCAAAACCGCCACTATCCGCCACGACAAAATAACGAATGAACAAACCGACTCCATCACCCTTTACCTAGATGATAAATTTGATGGAGTAACTGGCGATGTGAACATCAGCTACAAATTAACTTACGACACTCGTACCGGACCCCACATTGAAAAAGGACAAGGAAGCTTCCAAGGTGTCTGGAGCGAGCAAGGTGACTGCGTTGCGAAGCTGAACCTTTGTCGAGCCGCATTAAATAGCAAAGAAAACGAATTTGATCTCCAAAACCAAGGCGACCCCCCCAACCCAGGCATCAGCACGATTGCCGTCCTCATCCTATGCATTCTCTGCTTGGTCCTAGGTGGATTCTTAGGATATAAGATTACACACCACTTCTATCCACCGAAACAACAGGGATGAATAGGTAAATGTATATAAATCATTTAGACGTCCTTTCCTAAATGAGTGAAGAAGTTAAATCTGGAGATTTGGGAAATGCTTTTGCAAACCTTACTATCGAAGGTATTCTTTCTTTCCGAACTAATTGCCTTAGTCAAGTTTTAACTACCCTCGGTCAAGAGAGAGGGCTTGTTTTATCTATGCAGGAAAAAGCCATTTGTATCACTGGAAGATTTGAGGATGGTGTTTTCAGCACTAGATCTCCTATAGGAGCAATTGTAAATGGAGAAGTTATCCGCCAGAATCCTACTGAAGCTTACTTAGTTACCTTTCAAAAAAATCCTGCAAAAGGCAATTATACTGGACCCAAATTGCCTCAGCTTCTTCGCGAGTACTTATAAACACCACGGCGCGCTTGGAGCGCGAGGCTTGCTTTCGCATAATGTTTATATAACACGCCTTGTTCTACTGTTTTATGAAAGTTAACGCTTATGCGGCTATGGCGGCTGGTCAACCATTAGAGCCGTTTTCTTACGAAGCGAAACCTTTAAAAAGTAGAATATTCTACTAGTAGAAAAGTGGTAAAAATGGACGTATCGGCCAAGATCCCGGAAGAAGACATGATCCTCATCGGTAGCTTACAGACCCAACTTGCTAGGCGAGGAATCCGGGTATCTAAAAAAGACGTGGTAGACGCCGCCCTGAAACTGGCAGATCCTGAAAAAATACAACAATATGTCAGTAAGAAAAAAAAAGACAATACCAAAGAGCTGATTGAAAGGTTTTTGAACTACCCCATACAACCTTTTGAAGGAGATCTCATCGAAGAGCATGACACCACTTTCTGACCATGGAAAAAGCCATCATAGATACGGGCATCTGGATCGGAGCTCATTGGAAAACAGACCAATACAATGCTCCCAGCAAAGAAATCATGCAAGCCTTTGCCGAAGGGAAAATTCACCATTTTTACTTGACTGACTTTGTCCTGATAGAGACCATCAACTTTCTTTTGCGAAAAAGGAATTATGAAACAGCGAAAATAGCCTTAGAAGCTTTTAACTCGGAACGCATTACTGTATATCATGTCGATGCACTGCTTTTCAAAAAAACTCAAGCAATCTTTAACCAATATAAGGCATTATCCCTTACCGATGCTTCCCTTATTGCACTGGCTGAAGAGCTAAACATAAAAACGATCTTCTCTTTTGACACACTATTCGACCGAGTCAAAGGCATACAACGCCTGGAAAGCTTTTCTGAATAAAACTCCGCAAGCCATATAAAGAAACCCCTTCTTTACTTTTTTCTATTACGTTCGGGGTTGTAGGTGCTCAAAAGCTACGCTTTTGGCCCACTACAACACCCTCAGTCGCTCACGCTCCTTCGGGGTTGTAGTGTAATCAAAAACTATGGTTTTTGGAACACTAAACCCCTCGTCGTTCCACTCCTCGGGGTTGTAGTGTAACTTGGTATCACACAAGGTTCGGGGCCTTGTAATCCCGGTTCGAATGCGCCCTTTAACAAGGTCGCGTCCAGGTCGGACGATCTCGCCTTCGAGCTCGATCGGCCTATGCGAAAGGGTGGCGAAAGTCCGGGCAATCCCATTTTGGACTGGCCAAGCAGTCCAACTTTCTTTTTTGAGGGCAATCCCACTTTTCTAAAAAGGCTTAAATCAGCGTTTAGAAGGCTGGAAAACCCAATTTAGCTTTAGAACGATAACTTTATCAAGGCCAAAAGACTACTCGGAATTGCCATGGTTGTATTCTTTTCCCTTCAAAAACCCTTGAGGTTTTTGAGGCACAAAGGAACGAAGTTCCTTGTGCCAGAAATCCTATGGATTTCTGTGCACCAGAATTCCTAGAATTCTGAGTGCTTCTCCAAAGAGGGAAAAGAGCAACCTTGCTTTTTCTTGAGAAAGTATAAAAAAGAGCCAAACCTGACAAAAAAACATGCCTGATCCACCCGATCATTGTCCGATCTGCCAGACGGCGCTGGTCAAGAACAAATGCAAAGAACTCTGCTTTAATTGTGGATATAAAAAAGATTGTAGCGATCCGTTTTGACTACCTCAATTTTTTCACTTCTTTATGCCGAAAGCAGGTCGTTAAGTGGTCGTTCACCATGCCTGCGGCCTGCATGAAAGCATAACAGATTGTGCTGCCGACAAATTTGAAGCCTTGCTCTTTCAAAGATTCGCTCATTTGGTCGGATTCCTCTGTTCTGGCGGGCAACTGTTTTAATGACTTCCACGAGTTCTGAATGGGTTTATGATTTACAAACTGCCAGATGAACTTGTCGAAACCGCCGAACTCTTTCTGCACTCTTAAGAACTGCTTGGCGTTTTCAACTGTAGCCAACACTTTTAGACGGTTGCGGATGATACCCGCATCTTGCAAGAGCTTCTTGGTTTTTTGGTCATTATATTTAACGATTTTTACTGCATTGAACCTATCAAAGGCTTTTTCGAAATTTTTTCTTTTGTTTAAAATCGTGGACCAGCTAAGACCTGCCTGAAAAGCGTCCAGCACCATGAACTCGAACAACTTTCGATCGTCGTGCAGTGGGACACCCCACTCTATATCATGGTATTTTATCATCAATTCGCTTCCCAAACACCAATCACAACGTTTCATTCTTGCGCTTCCTTCCAAGTTTTGCTAGAGACTTTCCCCTGCTTGAAATCTTCTTTGCGTACTTATCCATATCCTTCAAAAACGCGTCGATCGGGATCATCCCAGTCTTCTGAACATGACTTAAGTGTTCCTCCTTCTTCTTCAACTCGGCAATGTGTTCCACCTTTGATTTAATGACTGAATTGAGGTCTTTGCTCAAGTCCTCCACAACCACACCGATTTGCTTTTCGCTCAAGTAATTAGGCAAAACCACATAATCTGCCCCTTCTTCATATAATTTTAAGGAATCCTTCACTCGACTGGCCGCTACGATGATAACGGCCCTACTGCCTAACTTTCTAAAATGCTCGATGACCGAAAGATTCTCTCGCAACTCCAACGAGGTTGAAATCAAAAGTTCGGTTTTACTCGGTTCCAGGCGCTCTAAAAGCCCTGAATCGCTCAACTCCCCATAGACACAATTTACCCCTTTCTGCCGCAAGTGCTTCACCAGATCAGGGTTCTTATCCACCACCAACACTGATTTTTTAACACTATTAAACCGATCCAATAAACCCTGATCCAGGTCCTCGTACCCATACAAAACTACGGCTGGAGGCTCTTTCAAGACTATATTAGACTCCTTAGGTTTTTTAAAGATGCAATCTAGGTTGCGCAACCAAGGCTCTAAGACATAGTAGATCCTTGTGTCATATTTGATTAAATACGAGGAAAACGTCATGGACAAGATAATGAGCAGAATCGTGAGGGATAACATATCCGCACCTACATGACCCAAGATCATTCCCTGCGCCACTACGATCAAACCAAACTCTGAAGCCTGGCCTAAATATATTCCCGATAAGAATGAAGTCTTCTTGTCATACTTCAAAAACAAACACAAAAAGAAAACAATAACTGGCTTTACCAACAAGATAATTGCTAACAATATCACTGTGGGTAAAATCAACTTACCTAAAGATGGCAAAGCAATCTGCATGCCCAAGGCCACGAAAAACAGTGTGTTAAAGAAATTAGCCAAGGCTTTAATCCGAGTATGAAGGTCTGCCGAATAAGGTATATTTGCGATCGTGACTCCTGCCACAAATGCCCCAATCGAAATGGAAAAGCCCAGCTTCAAGGCTAAGAAAGCAAAACCAAAACACAACGCCAAACTCGCGACGAAAAGAAGCTCAGGATAACGCGCTGCAAAATGAAACAAACCCGGCAAGGCATACCGACTCAAGATGAAACCGGTCGCCAAAAGAATCAATCCTTTCAACAAAGATAAACCCAATAGAGTGAACGAAAAATGATCGGCATTGAACAAGAACGACAAAGCCAAGATGACCAAAACATCCTGCAATACCAAGATACCCACTGTAATCCTACCCTCTAATGTTTCCAAGATCTTCTTGTCCGCCAACCATGAAACGACGAGCAAGGTACTGCTAAACGCAACTACAATACCGGCATAAATGGAAGGCATAACCTCAAATTGCAGAAATTTAGCCGCAACGAACGCCACCAAAAACGACAAAGCAACCTGCAAAATTCCCCCAACCACCACGACTTTACCCACTTCCTTGATCTTGCCAAAATTCATCTCCAAACCGACTACGAAGAGCAAAAAGGTAATGCCCAACTCGGCAATGATCTCTATGGTCCTCTCCTCTCCGATCAGATGGAAACCATAAGGTCCGATTAAAAGCCCTGCAAGAATATACGCTAAAATGATGGGCTGCTTAAGACCCTTGATGATAAAACCAACTATGGCTGCAAAGATGATGATGATACCAATATCTGCAATCAATTGCTCCATACGAGAACCTCTCCTATTTTTTAGTCAATGAATGTTTATAAATCTTACTAGAAAGGAACTTCACCATTCGGATCCCAGGATCTTCTCATGCTTTCTTGAAACAACATTAAATACAACGCTTCTTCGGTTACTAAGTCATATAGATTATGCTGAATGACTCGCAAAAGGCAAGTTGGATCGGCCTGTTCTGTAAACTCTTTCCAGGCCTCTGGAATATCCTGTCCGGCAATGTCCTCTACCCGGTTGAATGATGGGAAAAATGTTCTCTCAAAAGCCTTGTAACGATCGACCCCAGTGATCTTTCTTAAATTGTCTAAAGTATGCAATGGGAGAACCCCGTTTACTCCCGCTTCAACGAGATCCGGCCTCCAAAGTGTCCTCAAAATTCCTTGTAATTGAGAAAGATCCAACGGACTTTGAGAATGGATGGCTGCATCTGCTCGGCGCAAAGGAAAGTCGATGACAACAGCACTTTCTAAATCTGAAGTCCTAGAAGAAACAACAGCACTCTGGGACACGTAATCTACGACATCTGGTACTGCTATTAGCGCCCCTGTTGCCAATACAAACACCTAAATGTAATCCTTACTTTTCACAACTCTCTTATTAATGGATTTCGCTCCTGAAACATGCCCATCTAACCACTATATGAGATCATATTACTTTTACAGTGGAGAAAACAAGAAACCATTAAAAACCCTAAGAGCCCTTTCTTCTCTATGCGCATCCTTATGCTTTTTCTCGTCCTACTCCTCCTGGCCGGCTGTGAAAGCGTAGAAGAGATGCAGAAAAAGGTTGAAAACAACACCCCCAACAACGAAAGCCAAAAAAACAACCTGAACCCCCCACCTCCTTCTACGCAGCCTTTTCAGTCGAGTGATGAAGAAATCCTACAACCTGAAATTCAAGAAGTCCAAATCGCCACCCCTCCTAAAAATGAAACAAACACCACCCCCCAAATTACACCTGAGGTAACTCAAACACCCACGTTTGTACCCCAACGCCAACAGAACACCTGCGCCAACCTTCAAAAAATCTTATGCAACCAGCAAAAAGAATGTGAATTCACTCGAGACTTAAGCACCGGAAAACAATACTGCCGCCAACGCTGCAAACTGTACCCTCTTGAAGAATGCACGGGTGCAGGTGGGTGTGTTGTGAAACAAGACCGAAGAAACAACAGTGTTTGCCTCACCAACTGCATCGCCTTTGAGAATGCTGACCTCTGCGACATGCACGGTGACTGCGGCTGGAGCGAAGGGAATTGCACGAGTCTAGGATATAAGTAAGGCACTAAAGAATACAATTGGCTAACCTTACTTATATACGGAGACTATCTTTGCCTCCGTTATATAGATAAAACCTTCTTCTTAGGCTTCTTTACTTTTTTTGACTTATCCGCCTTCTCCTTAGGCTTATCATCTTTGCTCTCAGAGATCTTCTTCGGTTTGAACTCCCTCCCTGCCGTCAAATCACCCACGACTTTCACAAATACCTCTTTTTGCTTATCTGACAAAGAGCCGTATTGAAGATAAGCCTCCTTGATGTTTCTTAAAAAAGAAGACCTTTCGTACAACTCAGGCTTGATGTCAAAGAGAGCCTTGAACTCCTTGTCTTCAATGGGCTTGTTAATCACCCTCATCTGACACGGCACGCAAATCGGCTTCTGGCGATAACTTGTGATGAGCGCCATATTCTTCTTACAAATAATGCAACGCTGCTTATAGGATGGACGCCAACCTGCCATACCCCATAGAAAGAACTTGGATTTATAAAGGTACAGGGATTTCCCCAAAAGAATGACTTTAACTGTAGAACCGGGATATCCTAGATTGCATGATGAACTGCGAAGAAGAGTCCCCCCATACGTTGAAAGCCCGCATTTAGATTACTTTTGCGGCAAATATCCCTGGGGCGAATCTTTTGCCACCGAGCACCAAGTCGTTGGATTTGACCCTCGCTTAGACACGGAAGTGTGGCGGACCATCATCCATCGAAAGTTCAGTCTAATTGCAGCTAAATTGGAAGCCGCGGATTGTGTGAAAACTCTCCGAGGAGGTTACACTTTTACAACAAACCGTAGAATGGTAGAGCAACAGGCTCCTTTTAGAAGTGCGAGTGCCTTCTTCAAATTCAATTTCCAAGGAACAGAACTGTTTAGCGACATTAGACCTCTTCTTTCGGACATCGCCCCGCTTGTTGTGGTTGATTATGATATGGTTGGGATGACACAAGAAGAGTTTTTTGCACGATTCCGAGCCCAAGCCGAGATCGCTGAAATCCGTATGTTGGGAATGGATGAAGCCTATCAAACCTATACTCATGTGGGTCTGGAAAATTGCGTTGGTATTGCCGATGATGCCGGATTTGCTACACTTGAAGCGGAACGTTTCCTTGGTCAATATTTCATCTGGGTAGGGGTTAAGCAGTAAAAATAGTTTCGATAGAAATAAGTACGGCAGCCGGGACTTTCGCCCAAAAAAAGGGGTTCGAACCCGGATTACAAGCTGTTTCCAATCCATTTGGGAAGCTCGTGTCCTAACCGTTGGACGACTGCCGTATACGACGAGAGAAAGAAGACCTGTTTAAAATAATTACGATACACCCAATAACATCTTTACTTCATCGCTCGGCTTCCAGGGCGGATCGAAAACAACGTCCAGCTCTACTTTTGAAATCTTTAACTGCGTGGAAAGCTTGTGTTTAATCTCTTCTAGAAGATAAGGTCCATAGGGACAGGCCGGTGTAGTGAACGTCATGCTGATCTCGACTCCTTTCGGAACCAGATGAATATCATAGATAAGTCCCAAAGTATAGACATCTAAGCCCAACTCTGGATCCATGCACTGCTTTAAGACGGCAACGACATGATTCTTGGTCAAAGCTCCTTTCAGTTTAGGAGTTGTTGAAAGTTTTACAAGTTTTTTAGAAGATTTTACTTGCTTTTTTACAGGCTTCTTAGGAGCCTTTGCCTTCTTTTTAACTGCTTTCTTAGCCATAATCTTAAGAAAGCGAACAGGCAATAAAAAGGTTTCGAACTTACCTTCTAAACTCATCTAGAGAAATGCACTCAAGACCGAACAAGAGATTCTTCAAATCCTTAAATGTGAACTCATCTGTTTCTTTTGAATCCGTACTGCAACAGTCCTTGACAAGTGTAACCTTGAAGTTACGCGAAGAGGCATCGATGGCCGTGGTACGAACACAACCATTGGTCATGATGCCTGAAAGAATGAGCTCATCCACTTTCATCTTCTTCAGAAGCTCATCTAGATTTGTATCTAAGAAACAGCTCAACTTGTTTTTCCTTAGGATTGTTTCGGATGGCAAGGGCTTGAGCTCAGACATGATTTGTGCCCCTTTTGTTCCTTCCACCATGAAATTCATGTCTTTGGGTTGGAAGCGCTCTCGATCAGAACCATCAGCATTGAGAACATGCCGAACCCAGATGACAGGAATGCCTTTTTTGCGCGAAACCTCCACCAACTCCTTGACCTTTGCAACCAACTCCTTGAAATCACCTAAGTACAGAGGAGAGTCAGGGGTGCGCCACTCTTCCTGGACGTCGATGACGAGCATAGCTTGGGACATAAAAGAAGAGAATCCCTATCCTTTAAAAAACTTCTCGGCGCCGTTGAAAAATTCATGACCGCCTGGATTCAATAACTCATAATGATCCCCTTGAACCAGAATGCCCTGAGCGTCTGTAATAGCCACGACCGGGAGCGAAGTTCTATCCGCTCCAGCTTCCACGTCCGATCTGAATTTATCCTCAAAATGAGCCGATATCAAAAATGGAACTAAATTCAAACCCGTTAAGTCCTCCACCCCATATCTATTAATATCTGGGTGCTTCCAACCAGCCATTTCAACTGAAGGACATGCTACATAAGCTCCTGCACTTGGCCCTATATAAACTAAATCTTCATCTACAAGAGGGCCTATTAATTCGCCAAAGCCACTCTTACGCATATGATCTAGTAAGTAAAACGTTTGCCCCCCAACGACATACAAAACATCTTTTTGTTCTAATGTAGTTTCTAAAGAACTCTTAGAACGCCCTTTCAAATCCACGTCTTCTACCAAAAATCCGAGGCTTTCCAAACGCGCCCGCGTAGCTCTCGCATACTCCTGCCTCGGCATAACATCTACCCCAGTCGTTACAAAAGCCAAATGTAAACCCCTTGGACTCGGAAAAAGCCGGCTAAAATTAGGCCCTAAAGCAGCTGGCTGCTCCAAATCGGGGGGCAATCCTTTCGATGTCAATAAAATGGTGCGAGGCATACAGAGCAAAATAGTACTCCATTTAAAAACGTAACCCTCAAAAGTATTTGTCCGCACCGTTGAAAAATAAGGGCTTTCCTTTGCCGACGAGCTGGTATTTTCCTTTCTGAACGACAATAGCTTGTTGATCGGTTAAGGCGACGAGCGGCTCCTTAAGTTTTTTTGACTCGAACCCCACCATGGATTTCCATTTTTCGTCTAGATGCGCAAAGATAGAGAAAGGGACCAAATCCAAGCCAGATAGGTCTTTTAGATAAACTTCATTCTTATCATACCCCTTCCAACTTGCGACTTCAATCGTTGGACCTGCGATGATGCTTCCTGCACTCACTCCAACATAGATCTTGCCCATATTCAGCAAAGGCTCAATGAAGCGATCAAAACCAGACTTGCGAACCCAATCTAACAAGTAGAAGGTATTGCCACCATTTACATATATAATGTCACAGAACGAAAGACGGCCGAACAATTCCTCCAACTGACAAGATTTTAGATCGACTTCCTCTACTTGAAAACCTAGTTCTTTAAGCTCTTGGATCATCACTTGAGTATACGCTTGATCTTCTTCTGGATCGGCTGCGGTGGGGATGAAGGCGACCTTGCAGTCCTTAGGCTTCTTGGGCAAGAGCTTTATGAAAGACGCTCTTGTTTCTGGCGGAAGACCGGCGGACGTGAGGAAAAGGGTGTAAGACATACAAGAAGAGATCCCTTATTCTTTAAAAAGATTCACTGCACTAATTGAAGCTCTCCTTCCTTGAACACCACCGGATATAAAGGCATCTCTACTTTACGGCCTTTCAAGTTGTATTCACCTGCAGCCCCCTTGAAAACACCATAGCTTGAGAAGGTTTTGACAAAGTCCTTCGCATTGGGATTTTTCTTTAACACGGCAGCGATGGCATATAGGCTGTCATATCCTAATGCATTATACGCTAAGGTGTTCTTCTCTAGAGGAATACTGCCTTGGATCTTACTGTGAAAATTGGTGTTTTCTATTGAAGCCGGAACTGAGACAGGAGGGGCTGTGAGATGAACTCCCTCAAATACGTCGCTTTGATAGATCAGGTTACCTCCGATCGATACTATATTCGCATACGCGATGAGTTTGCTGTCTGTAGACTTAAGATGCTGCAAAATAGGAACTGTGTTGATGGCAATGATATAAACCGCTTGAGGGTTTTCTTTTTCTATTTTCAAAATGGGGGTTGAATAATCGGTGAGGTCTCCATCAAACACTTCCACGGCTGAGATCGTTATTCCTCTTGACTTGGCTTCGGCTACAAAGCCTTCCATACTTGCCTTTCCATATTCTGAATTAATATAGATCACACCCACTTTATTGATGTTGTTTTTTTTCATATCATCTACGGCAAGCTTTGCCTCTTGTTTAGCAGATGAGAAAAAGACTACTGCATTATCGTTCACAGAAGTTAAGTCAGCATAAATCATGGAAGCGAACACAGGAATTCCGGCCTCCTTTGCAAGAGGAGCCATACTCATGGTGGCCGTGGACATCGTAGAAAGGATCAAATCCGGGTGCCTTAACTCTAATGCATGAAATACTGAAACTCCTTCTTTAGGCGAATTTTGATTGTCCTCCACAAATAACTCAAGTTTTTTGCCATTGATGCCCCCTGCAGCATTTATTTCTTTATAGGCAAACTCTACCCCTTGAAAGTACGGTTCACCTAGATGAGCACCTGATCCGGTCAACGGAACCGAGACGCCTATTTTTATGGTCTCTTGCGTTGCTTTATCACTGCAAGAAATGAGTAAAATAATGAGAACCATCCAACAAATAGTAAATTTCATGATCCAGAAAGAAAGAGGCTTTTTTTATATACATTACCTCCCTTCAAGTGGGCAGACTTCCCCGAAGTGGTTTAGAAAGCTTTAAAAGCCTGAATTCGTAAGAATAAAGCCGGGGGTGATTAGTCCCCCGGCTTTGTCGATAAACCATGCAACGGCATATCGACAACCATGTACAAG
>Ga0209542_10008843_pt1 | contig 18661 bp, 22 predicted proteins | sample RifCSPhighO2_01_FD_184028 | JGI IMG/M metagenome (GOLD analysis project Ga0209542, IMG submission 184028) | Soil microbial communities from Rifle, Colorado - Rifle CSP2_plank highO2_0.1 (SPAdes) (version 2) | ecosystem: Environmental > Terrestrial > Deep subsurface > Rock core/Sediment ...
ATAAGTGCTTGGATAGCTTCTGCTCCGCCCAATATAGATATTCCAAATATTTTTTTTACAGTAGTTCCGTTCAAATCAGTTATTTCAACTTCCAGTGAATAATTTCCTGCCTGATTGTACTTATGGGTGATTTGTTTTTCAGTAGTTACTTCTGTTGGAGTGTTATCCCCAAATTTCCAAGATGCAGAGACTATCCTTGCAGACATCAGGATATTAAAATTTGTACCAATACCAACAAGGGCGCTCTTCGGGGTTAAGTCAAAAGTAAAACTTTGTGTAACATTTATTGGCAAGGCCGAAGGAAGCACCCCGTTCCCATTGATATAGAATTGTAGATTTTTTTGGGTTGTAGTAACAGGTATTGTAAATTCTGCTTTTTCAACATCCAGATTTAAATATCTGAAATTAATTGTCGAATTTGTTTTTTCAACAAAGTAAACATTGCCATTGTAGTTTCCAGGGAGATTCGTGGCGTCATATTCTATCTTTACATCACTTATACTCACGGTCTGGCTGTTTTTAACATTTATTTCAAATGGTATAACACATTTGAAGAAGTGCAGTTTCTATTATAATTTCTATCTATATATTCATCTAATTCAGTCGTCAGGCTATCTCCAGTGCTCACGCCGTAAGTAGTTTCATTCACAGTCAAATTAAGAGAATCAAATTGCAAAGCTTGGGCAAATATATCATAGTCTGTGCTATAATCTTCAGTTTCCACACCATAACTCCCGCACACCGGGTTCATTTGCTCAGCATTTATTCTATAATCTGTGCTAGCAGTATCAGTCGACACACAAATTAAGTATTCTTCAGACTTTGTCGGATGTGCTATGGTGCAGTTAAGGTCTTGAACATTCGATGTGTGCAATGGCAAGATGCAGGATCCAAGAGGTTGCCATGCACTATCTACATTTCCAAACATCTCCATCTTAATCTGCGAAGTCCCCGAGCTTGTATTCTGTATTCTAGCTCCAGCTTGTATTGCAGGAGCAATAGGCAGAACAATTTTCTCACAAAATGGAGTAGAAGTTAGTTTAGGATTTAAATCATAAACTTCAAGATTTCTATTGAAACATCCTCTCATCATTACTCCACAAGTCGAGTTGATATATTTATAATTTTGAAATAACTTGCTGCTATTTCCTGCAATATTTAAAGTCAGATCAGAATTGCACGATGGAAAAGCATCACTCTTTAAGGAAAATTTCAATGATCTAATTTGAACATTATTCCCGCTGGCTCTGAATCCTATCACCTTTTTGTCATCGCTAGAAAGTCCTAACGTACTAGCAAGCCCGGTTGTTAAGTAAGAAGCTGAACATCCTTTCATGCTGCAATTATAATCTCTTACTTCACTAAGATTGTTTCTAGCCAAAAAATCTATTAAACTTATACTTCCTAAAAAATTGCTTGTAAATAAAGAATTAGAAGGCTCATTTGTCAAGCTTATATTTAAATTTCCCTTAATAGTGTCTCCACCATTGTAGCTCCTTTGGAAGTTTCCATTTGCATAATTAAATGCTCCGCTGGCAACACTTGCAAGAAATATAAAAGTAAAGATTAATAACGGCAAAACCTTCTCTTTTTTCATATTACTCCTAGTCCTGTCTCATTTAAAAAGATAACGCTGCTTATTACTTCCTTCTCTTCTTTTCAGTTTTGAATAAATTTGTTCTGAAGATAATAATATAAATTATTATTATCAAGAGTATTACTCCAATCACTTGTAAAGCTCCAAAGAATGGCAGAGTAACCACTGATCTCTTGCAAGGAACAGTTACGGTTCTAGGATCTTTCTCACACAACTTAGGAGTTATTCCTGCTTCACTAACAATGGTCCAGTTTCTTCCAATAATATTATATTCGGTCTTGTTGTAAACATAAGTTATTGTTCTTTGTTCATCCTCACTTCCGCATGCGCCAGTATCGCTCTGCACTCTCTGGACACACCTGAAAGTATTGTTCAAGCTTGGCACACCATATGTAAACTCGCATCGAGCATTAACCATCTCACAAGAGGTTGAACCCCCAATATAGTCAATAGATGAGTCATTGAGTTTTTGTTTTTGTTTATCAGCAGCCCTCGCACAGTCCATCTTACATTGCTCTGCTATATCTAAGTTCAATCCACCAGTTCCTCCCAAGAAATTATATTCATCACAAACAGTTATTGGAACCCTTGTAGGATTTCTAGAGGCATTATAATATTCAGTTGTGCAGTTTTGACAGGAATATTTGTTATTTGCATTGCTTCTATTAGTACATGTTTTTCCAGCGGAACAGCAGTCATTTAAAGATGTTCCAGCAGCTCTGAGTATGTCTGGAACTCCATCTGAACTAACGCTATAGCAGTAATTATTAGCTTCACTTGTTAAAAACGTAGTAGTGCTGTTTGAAACCTGTTGCCTATTATTGATGCACATCAAAGGATCAGCAGCCCCCTGATGAAGTGTGAAATATCTTGTCGCCATCGCTTGCAATGATATTCCTCCAGGAACATCTGTGTAATTAATAACCAATTTTATCCATTTATCATTAAATGTATTAGCCGGCGATGCTGAAGTAAAGTGATTTACTCCAGAAACAAGTCCTGCTGCTTTTTGTGCTGCTCCCTCTTTAAATGTCCAGTTAAAAACAAGGTTGCCAAATCCCTGTGGGGTGCCGTTAACTGAGAAGTTATATACTGGGGTAGGCAGACTAGCGCATGCCAAAGGAGCATTTCTTGTTACTGCCGGGCAATTTCCAGCCAAGCAAGTAACATTAACAGAGTGACCTCCTGACGTGCAAGTGCTGGTAACAAAGCTATTGATTACATAACTATCATCCGCTCCAAAAGAAACATTTAAACCTGGATCCGTGATAATTGCATTAAATCCTGGCTGATTTATATAAACAAATATCCCCGGACTTGAGACAACAAGTATTGCAATTTCCTGGATATTGCTTCCAAGAGAATTGCTGACATTCAATCTTATTGTCATAGTCCCTGAAGTTATGAATTGATAATTAAATGAAGGTAATACACTACTAAACACAAGAGTTCCACCATCATTATAAATCTCCCATTTATACTGCAAGTTAGTTCCATCGCTCGATTGATTAAACTCTATAGGGGCGTTAGCATAATAAATTTGTCTGTGAATAGGAGAGGTTATCCTTGCAACCGGAGGAGTATCGGGGACTGAGGCAACATTGACCTTACAGCATAATTTGTATGGATAAGAAGCCTCAGTAGATGAATTAGACAAGTGAGAATTATTCAAGCTTGACATAGAAAGGGTAAAATTATATCCAGCAGGGCATAGAGGATTATTAACTATCTGACACGATAAATCACCATAACATATGTTGACATTATATCCAGAGGTGCTTTTGTTTGCGGCATGCGAATTATTGCTGGTAGCCAGACTTATCACCCAATTCGTATTACCGTTGCAATTCCACGGATTATTGCTCTTAGTATATTTAAACCCAAATATCTGTTCGTAACAAATAGGTACTTGATAGTTAGGATCATTATAAGTGCTGTTGAATACTGCAGCATGCGTGTTATTTGGAGAGTATAGTGATAAAATTGTTTGATTTGGATAAATGCATGTGCCTGCACTTGTTAAACCAGCATAAAGTGATAGAACTATAAAAAACCCAAGCAGTGAAATAATCAACCTCTTCATGTATTTTAAGAGAAAAAGAACTTTATAAATATTCTCCTAACCGAAGATTAAATTTTTATTAAGCTTTCCATATATAGATTCTAATTCTTCTAGGGGTTGTCACAGCATCAAAATCCTTCTTTCCGACTGTTGTGCTTATAATCCTTTCACCAGAATAAATTCTCTCTTTGCTGGAGCTAATTAAGGCAGGAGAATTGCATATCTCATTAATCCGGCATATTTGCACAGAATAATTAAGGTCAGGCCTCTTTATTGTTTCAGATAAATGTTGTTCTATGGTTTGACCGACTAAAGGAGCATCATTAACTACTTTATCTCTCAGTGAGGTATTTTTGGCTATTTCATCAAGTAAAGAAGGCAGCATTTCGGGGACATTATCAAATTGGGTTGTTTGATTTTTTTGATAATATATTAAAATGGCGCCTAAAATCAATATTATGCTTATTGTAGCTTCTATTATCCTCAACCATCCTCTTTTATTTTTCAATATTTTATTTACCATGTTTTAATTGTAATGTCTGCAAACTGTATCGTTCCATTTGTCATAATAATCTCCATTCTTTTATTGAGAGAGTTGATTTCTATATCTTTAGGAACATTCATATTCCCAGATATCCTTCTAGAATTAGAAAGCACAATCTCAAATTCGAAGTCTTCACCGTCACGCAAGCCAAACTGTTTTTTCAAAGTAGAATATTGATTATAATAAGTATTGTTTAGTTTAATTATCTTATTTTCAGAGATAATTTTCCTTTTACTAGCTGCTCCGAGGCTATAATTTGTTTCATCAGTACTTACAGGACAATTTCCAGTATTTTGCACATCAACAATGTCCGGACTTGCATAAATATAAACAAAATACGGAATGCTGCCGGAATCATTAGAAATACACACAACTCCCCCTCCAAGCCCAGTACCTTTTATTTTATTCTTAAACATATTTCCTTCAGCATCCTGTACGCTAAGATTTAATTCATCAAGAGAAAGGTTAAGGTTAATTGCTATTCTGTCACCAGTAATATTTGTTCTAACTCCATACCATAACAAATCAGTGCTGATATTTTGCTCTATTTTGTCAAAAAGATAAACAACTGAGTTTTCGTTAAATGTTCTATTTTGGGTAGGATGAAAAATATAGAACATAAACACCACAGACGAAATAAAAAGGACAAACGCCAATATCACTTCTATATGACCAACTCCTATTTTCTTCATATGTATCAGTACAAAAAGCTCTTTAAATAAGTTATTCTTGCTTATGCGATGGATAAAGAAGATCCGAACATTAAAGAAATAATATTCGAAATAAAAAAGAAAAAAGAGCTATCTGGCTTAGCAGACATAATTGTTTTTGAGCCCCTGATTAAATATCTGAATAAAAATAATCTTAAATCTTCCTCTCTAGCGGATTTTTCAGATAGAGATAAAAAATTATTGGTTAAGGAGATACGTGCGGAATTGAGGCTGCTGCATGGAAGATTTCAAGCAAGCAAAAAGCCAAGAATGGAATTATTTAAAAGAGATGATATAGAAAGTCTATTGAAAACACATTCTTCAACAAAGGAGAGGATGTTAATCTATGAGAAAATAAAATCTCTTATTAAATCATTAAAAGTAGATTCTATACTTGATTTGGGGTGCGGCTTAAATCCTATAGCTTTAGCAGACAAAGGAGCATTTTATTATGCATCAGACATTAACGAATCTGACCTCTCTTTAGTAAATGAGTTTTTCAAAAAAAATAACATCAAAGGAAAAGTTTTTTTCCATGATTTAAGAAAAACAAGTGAACAGCTTCCTGAAGTGGATTTATGCCTCCTTTTCAAGGTTTTTGATATAATCGAAAACAAAGGCCATAAGTTAGCAGAATCAATTTTACTTAATTTAAAGTGTAAGTATCTCCTTGTCAGTTTTTCAACAAAAAAGCTATCTGGAAAATCAATGCACAAGCCAAAGAGAGTTTGGTTTGAAAAGTTATTAAGTAGAATAAGTTATAAATTCAGTATAATTAACGAAGAAAACGAAATTTTCTACTTAGTTGAAAAATAACCAGGAAAGTACGGCAGGTTTGAATATTAATTTGGCTCCAGTAGATATTAAAAATGCCGCCGTGGCCAGGATAAATGAATGTTTGATGCCTGCTTTCAGGTTTCCTTCCGTTACTTTTCCTATTACCAGCCCAGCAAATAAACCCTGTGCAACTAGAAGATAGAATAATGGGTTTGATAAATCTCCTGTTTTCTCTGAAGTTCCAGACTGCGTTTGGTTATAAGAGACGTCAGTTATACTGTTGAAATTAGGATTTATTCCCCCAAACTCTCCTATTCCCGTAGCAAGAGGCAGTATCTTAAACTCCATAACTAGCATTATCCCTATAAATATGAAAAAAATAATATATCCCTGTACAACTATATTGTAAATCGCCGTTTTTCTTTCTTTCTTTAGTTTTTCAACTTCTGCGATGGATTTTGCACTGGATTCAAGAATATAATCTATCTCTCCACCCGACTTTTCAGCTTCGCTTATTAAAGTTACGGCCCTCGTTATAACTTGATTATCTACGTCATGGGCAAAAGTCTGAAGCGCCTGATTGACAGGAATTCCAACCGAAATCTGATTGGAAAGTTTTTGTATATTCGGACTAAGCGATCCATAATTCTTTCCCTTCATGTTCACTATACTTTTACTTACAGGAGTACCAGTAGCGACACTTTCTGCTAAGTTTCTTGAAAATTCCAGAAACATTTCCGATATTTCCTGATCTCTCTTATTTTCCGATATTAAACCTATAATGAATGGTAAAGCAACGCAGGCAAATACTATTCCTAATAAGAATAGGAACATATTTCTATCCTCCTTTGTCAGGAAAAATATTAAATCAATTATTAGGACAATCGCCCCAAGGGACATTCCAACCCAATGTATTCTTTTTATTTTCATTTTAATAGTTAGGCTGTTTTACATGCAACACTGCAATGAATACGGCATTTATAATCGCTATCATGGAAATCATAAGAAAAGTCAATTCATTCGTAGAAAATCCGGTCTGAATATTTAATACCGAAATCATTACAAGCAAGATCATAAGAATCATAGGAGCAGCAATAACTATACTTATATAAATATCCATGAACGTTTCGGCTAATTTAGTATATTTTTCTCTTTCTAATCTGTAAGTTATCAGTAAGCTTTCTGCCCTTTTCTCAAAAAAGTTTTGCAGGCTGCTTCCTGAGGTAATTGTGGTAGAGACCCCGGAAAATAACTCTGCTAGCTTGCTGCTTGGTGTAGTCTTAGAGATATTATTCAATGCAGTTACTAAATCATATCCGTAAAGATTAATTTGATTTAGTACTTTTCTGATTTCCTTTCTTAAATATGGATATTCTTTATTCAAACCTATAATCTTGAATATCTCGCTTGGCTCTATACCGGACCCAGAGATAGCACTCATATGAATAACTGCGAAAGGCAATTCTCGATCTATTTTTCTAGATAAAGAATCTTTTTCAGTTGTAGGATAATAATAAATTGCAAAAAAAACTACAAGAGGGATAGCAATTAGCAGTATGCTGAATTCCAGCAGTCTAATCAGAAAGTTACCACTAAAAAATTCAATATATGGTGAAGATATATGTACGCTGAATATGGTAAAGAAAATTAAAACGAAAACTGATAAAATTAAAGCTAGCAAAGTTGTAAAAATCATCATTGCCACATATGCTGCAAATAAAACGTCAATATTTGCCTTTTTCAATTGTACGGCAAGCGGTTTAAAATATCCTTTTTTAATAAGCCTCTGCGCCAAATCTAGAAATATCTTATTCGAAAGCTTCAAGTAGCCTCTGGCTGATTTAATCTCATCATATTTCTCTTCTTGAGAAAATTGTTTGACTTTTAGCCTTTTTACCAGATTTTCACTTATACTTAATTCTCTTAACAGCCTTTCTCGGTCTTTCGCCTCAACAGTTACATGGATAGTTGAGTCAAGCCCTCTGAATTCAACTTTTTCTAATGAAGTTTTTTGCTCTTTTTGCGGCAACTTTTTCACTCCAGTAACATCTTCTAAAAGTTTAGGGATTGAATTGTTAATTAATTTCATACTTGATTTTAGAGATTCTATCGAAGTTTCCAATAGTTTTCTTTCAGAAGGGTTAGAATAATCTAATCTTCTGACATTGTTAGATATCTCTCTTAAAATCTCAATTTCTGTTTCAATATTCTGCTTTAATTCTTCAATCATATTAACTTGTCAATCTGACTCTGAAAATTGAGTATTTCCCTTTTAGCAGCATTTAATTTTTCTAGATCTTTTCTTTTTTCTGCATCTTGCATTTTCTCTATAGCATCTTTTATTCCAGTCAAAAGTTGGGCGATAAGAGTTATGTCCTCTTTTTCCATTTTATTTTATCCTTCTATTATATTATATTTATTAAGAACTTCAACAGGGTTTTTGTAATAATCATTGATTATCTTTTGTATATCTTCAAACCCAAAGACCTTTTGTTTGTACAACTCGTATAATAATTTTGCCCTGGTTATAAACTCTTTCTGCAGCTTATCAAGCGGAATTCCGTGTTTGGCGGATATTTTTTCAAAAACTTTACTTTGTCTCTTATAAAAAAAGACATCCTTTGCTGGGTCCCACAATAATGGGGTATTTATTAGAGCTGTGCCATCTCTGTTTACATTAACTATCTCTATAATTTCTCTCAGTTTTCTTGTTTCCCTTTTATTTACAATTGCATGCGTTGCAATAGCTACACAATCAAGAGAATTTACGAGAGTAGGAGATAGTTCGATAGGAGGAGTCTGCAATCTTCTTATCAGAGTATCTACAGAGTCTGCATGCATAGTGCTTATGGCGGAATGTCCGGAAGCCATGCCCTGAAATAATACAAATGCTTCTTTTCCTCTGACTTCTCCAACTATCAAGTAATCAGGATTTTGTCTGAAAGAATTTTTTAATATCGCAAATAAATCTACTTCTCCAACCTTGCCAATTCCTATTGATGTTCTGGCAACAGCCGGCAGCCAGTTTTCTCTCGGCAGATTTATTTCTCTAGTATCTTCTATAGATACTACTCTCGCTTCGGGAGGTATGAAGAATGCCAAGGCATTCAGTAAAGTAGTTTTTCCAGATGCCGTTCCACCTGAAATCATGATGCTTGATTTATATTGTATCAGAATCCAGAAATAAGCAAGCATTTCAGGGCTGACAGTGTTCAGACTTATTAGTTGGGTAGGCGTCCAGGGTATTTTAGTGAATTTTCTTATTGTAAAAGTTGGACCTCGTGAAGTTATATCTTTTGTGTAAGTTGCATTGACTCTCGAACCATCAGGTAGAGTTCCGTCAAGCAGTGGCTGTGCATAAGATACGTATCTTCCTGTTCTTTGCGCAATTTTTTCAACAAAACTTGCAAGCCTGTCAATATCATGAAAAGATAAATTTGTCTTTAAATTTCTGTAGACTCTATGTACAACATAGACTGGAGTGTCGACACCATTGCATTCTATATCTTCAATAAAATAATCCCTAAGTAGAGGGTCTATCTCATTCAGGCCTATAAAATCTCTGAACAGATAATAGAAAATTTTTGTATAAGTTTCTTTGCCTATTTTTAAATTTAATTCAGATATTAGCAATCTAGCAGTTTTATCAATGTACTCTGTAGTTGCCTCCAAAGTATTTTCGATAGCAACATTGATATTAATTAGTTCAAGCATAGCCTCTTCTAATTTTTCAAGTGCTTCTTTTTCATAATTTTGAAGTATAGGTTCTTCTATATCATAAACCAGCTCATTTATATTCCCATCCCAGTATATATGTGCCGAGGCATAAGGCGGAATTAGCATATACCTCACATTTATCTTTTTTTTATCTTCTACACGCGGTAGAGCAGGGATGGCTGGATTAGTATTTATTACTATCGCCATAGAGTGAAAAGAAGGTGCTTACTTATAAAGCTATCTCTTATTATCCTCCCGATATGTCAATCTGACCAGAATTTTTATTTTCTATCAATAGTCTATAAGCCAAAGGAGCAGATGTCAGTTTTTTTTGCTCATCTTTCCCAAGATAAGTTATATTTAATCCATATGATAAGGTTAGACGCACTAGATTTTTTTTCTGGCCTTTATTGGACAAGATTTGTACATTACCATCTTGTATCGTGACATTTTCCTCAGAATAAAGAGAACTCAAATCATCTACTACTAATGTAATATTGTCAGCAGGTCCATCAATCATTAAATATCCTCTCTTTATTTTAAAGTCTATTATCCCCCGGCTTCCAGTTTCTTTTGACACATCAAGTATTTTTTGGTCAAGAGTTTTAAGAGCTTCAATACTTTGCTCTACAACGATATTATCTTTTGACTCATTTATTTTTGGCATAACCACCCCAAGAACTATTCCTATGATGGCTAGTCCAACAATCGTATAAAGAACTGTTTCTATCCACACTTGGGCTTTTTTCTTCATCATGAAAGAGAAATACCAGCCTCACATTTTTTTAACATTATTGAATCAATCTTTTCACATACTTTTCCCGTTTTAAGCACAGGATATATTTCTTCACTGGAAAATGCTCTGCTCCCATTATAAACATAAAGTTGGGAATCTCCAGGTTTTGGGAAAGATAAAATATTCGTGGTATAATTAAAAACCCATATGCTGCTCAAATTTCTGTTAGTTGTAGCGCCCTCAAGTACTTTTACAGACTCAACTACACTATTGGCATCTTTAAATACTACTTGAAACCCGTCAAGCAATCCTAGGTCCTCAGACCTAATTCCTTCTTTTCCACTAACCATCGCTCCAGTTAGAACGTATCCTGTTCTTTGCTCCCAGCAATTATAGCTGATATCCTTTTGCCCATCGTTATAAGTTTCTTTGAATTCAAAATATTCTTGATAAGGCAAGCATTCAGTGCTTTTCTTAAGGTTTTTCTCTACAAATGGTCTTACAAAACTAATAAGAAGAGTCACGGCAATAACACTTAATAAAATAAGAAGCACAGTCGCAACAACAGAAGAAACGCCTCTATTTTCTTTTATTATCCCCATTTTATTATATACCTAAGCAGACTGAACTTCTGCTTCAATGCCATATTTGTTATCGCAAGTATACATTTTTTGTTCACTTGTTCCTTCTCCCAACAGAATAGGAACTAAAGTAACTTTGTTTCCAACAGCAATCTCTCCGCTTCCATCACCCAATACTTCTATATTTTCGATAGTATCTCCACTTTTAACACTGAATGGATGTGTAGCAATTCCAGCTGATTTAATGGAAGCAAGCTTCCTAACCTTAACTTCAACCCCGTATATAGGAACATCCCCATTATTCTCCATACTTACTTTTGGACCATCTGCATCTATATAGATATCAGCACTAAACTGTACTTTATCACAGAAGTTTTGTATCGGTTCCGGCCCTCCTCCAAGATCTTTTTCAACCTGTTCTTTAATGAAACTTTTTACCCAGACCATGATTATAATAAAAAGAATGATGGCAACTAGTATTAGCAAAGCAGTAGTTACAACCGGAGAAAGCCCTCTTTTACTTTTATGCATGATTTTACTAGACAATTTGAATTTAAAAACTTAATCTATCTATCTTTTTATTACAGGCTGCTTTTTGTCACATGTTCAAATGCAGAATAAGCAGCAGTACATCCTTCAGCAACCCCGGTTATCGCTTGTTTAAATGGTTTATCAGTCACATCTCCAGCAGCATAAATTCCAGGAATATTTGTTTCAGAAGTCCTATGGTCAAGTATTATTTCATTTTTTTCATTTACTTTTACACCTATATTTTTGGCTAAATCTGATAATGGAATATGGCCAATTGCTATGAAAAGTCCGTCTAATACCAGTTCATTATTTTCCTTGTATTTTTTATCTAATATAACTGATTTGACAGACTTATCTCCTTTTATTTCGACAACATTAGTATTGTTTATAATTTCAAGTTTTTTCTGCTTTATCTTTTCCTCAATTCTTTTCATGTTAATTGGTTCGGGGCGAATTTTATCTCTCCGATAAATGATATAAACATACTTGGCGTGTTCAGTCAATACCAGCGCATCTTTTGCTGCAGAGTCTGAACCGCCAACCAATCCAACAATCTTATTTTTATACAGTGCGGCATCACACAAAGCACAAAAAGCCACCCCTTTATTTTCAAATTCTTTCGCTCCAGGAACATCCAATTTTTTCCATTTAGTACCAGTAGCAAACAAAATAGTTTTTGTATTATATTTGCCAGAATCAGTTTCAACAAGAAAACCCTCTTCCTTTCTTTCTATATTTTCAACTTTCTCTTCTTTTAGAGTAACGAGATCATAGGAAGAAGCGTGTTCTTTAAGCTTGTCTGCTAGTTCAGGCCCGCTTAGTCTAATAAAACCGGGATAATTTTCAACAATATTAGTCGTAGTGATAACTCCCCCCAACGGGATCTCAGATCCATGTGAAGCACCAAAGCATATTGTCCGCAAACCAAGCCTCGCACCATACATAGCGGCGGCTAAACCAGTTACGCCTCCCCCTATAATTAAGAAATCATATTCTTCTATCTTTTCAGTTTCTTCTTTCATGTTTTTAGTTATTTTGATTATTATATAAACAATTCGCTTTTGCAACAGCAAAATTAATATATTATCAGAAACAAGGTTATCTATGGAAGAAAGGCTTAAAGACTACTTGCATAAGTTTAGCATAAATTATAAAATGCATAAACATCCTGCAGTTTTTACCGTTGCGGAATCGAAAAACCATCCTTTAATAAAAAATATCCCCGGTTTAAGAACAAAAAGCCTATTTCTAAAAGATGAAGACAATAAATTTTATTTGGTTTGCCTGCCAGGAGAGAAAAGGCTTGACATAAAAGGGTTGAAAAACCAAATAGGTAAAAAAGAAATACATTTTGCAAACCCGGAAGAGTTAAAATCAGAACTAAATCTTACTCCAGGAAGCGTTTCTATATTCGGAATGATAAATTCTTCCATTACAACACTGATAATAGACAACGAAGTATGGAAAGCGGAGATAGTGGGATTTCATCCAAATATAAACACTTCAACTTTAGAGATCAATCATTCAGAATTGGAAAAGTTCCTTCACTCTCTCAAATGTAAGAGCATGATCTTAGATTTGTGAAGATAAAAATGAATAAAAAGTATGCTTTTATTCTCACCGTACTGCTGACTGGATTAATTGCATCAAATGTTTTTATTTTTAATTATTTATCCCATATGAATATTAAAGAGACTGCAGTTGTGTCAAGAGTTATCGATGGTGACACACTCCAGCTGGATGATGGAAGGATCATAAGGCTCCTGAATATAAATACTCCGGAAAAGGGATTTTTTGGGGCAGAGCTGGCAAAGAATTACTTAAGTAACTATGAAAATAAGAGTATAGAACTAGAAATAACTGGAACCGACAAATATCTAAGAAACTTAGGAAGAATCTATTCTCAGAAATACCTAAATTTAGATATCGTAGAAAAAGGACTGGCTTCAAAATTTCTTGTTCAGGACTCTGAATTATCTGACTTTGCCAAAGTAGAAGAAAAAGCAATCAAAGAAGGGATAGGAATATGGAAGCATTCGGAGTTTTTTAATTGCTTTAATTCGGTGATAGATGAAAAGAAGGAAATAGTTGAGATTATCAATATTTGTCCGAAAATTAATGTGGAAGGATGGATATTAAAAGATGAAAGCAGAAAAAGCTATAAATTTAAGGATACAAATTTGGGAAAGATAAGGCTGCACTCAGAAAAAGGAAGAGATAATGCAACAGATGTTTTTTGGGGAAATACTCAAAATATCTGGAATGATGATCAGGATTCACTGTATCTGTTTGATAAAAAAGGAGGAATAGTTAATTATGAAACTTATGGTTATTAGTATTTTTATTTTTCTTATAACTTTATTATTTCCGACTGCAAGCTCATTAGAATTTGATTTTGATTCTCCAAATTCAATCGACCTGGAGGAAGTATTCACAGTAAATATCAAAGCAGACACTTCTCAGATATATGATGTAAAAATATTGGTTCACAACTCATCAGATGATAAAATAACTAGTCCTGAAGTAATATCGGTGATAGAAAAAGGAGGAAAATGGCAGAGTCCCTGGAATTATTTAATTTCCTCATTTCCTAGTAAGACTTCATTCAGAGCAAAAGTAATTGAGCAGCCAGGAAATAGGAAAATATGTGTCAGGCTCAGAAAGAATAATGCATCTTCTTTCAATGAAGTGTGCAAATCTATATTAGTGAATGATAAAATATCAGAAAAAGAAGATATTGACCTGCAGGACCAATCCGGCCAAGATAACTTAAGTTATAGCCCTGCTTACAACAATATTGCCGCATCAGAGAATATAGGAGAAAGCGAAATTATTATCTTAAATAAACTCTCATTAAACAATCCGGAAAAAGATAAGGTATTTAGGACAAAAGAAGGAAAATTTAGGCTTTGGCTGATTGCCGGCCTTTCTCTTTTTTGCCTGATGATTCTGATCTTGCTGGCTTTAAGAAAATTATAGGATTAATTAGCTCGTTCATAGTCATTTATTCTTCAAATAAATAAAAAAAGCCACAACGCCAATTATAAACATAGCCCCACCAATCCAACTAGATGCTGTTTGATTTAGACCTATTACATTTCCAGTAACCCTAAACGATAGAAAAAGTAAGCCTATGATCATTCCAAAAATAGCAAACATAGCAAAAGGAGTTATTTTGTACTCTTTAACTACAGAAGCAACTTCTTGTCTTTCAGTTGGTTCATTATTTCTTCTCATTTCAAATCGGAATGCGAACCATTATTTAAATGCAATCCTTTTTATGACTTGAAGATAATTTTTCATCATACCAAACTTTAAAAATGCAATTAATTTAAATCGATAATGGAGAAAATACAGGCAAATGCAGTAATAGAAATTCTTGGAAGACCAAAAGAATATATCTATGACTCTCTTAAGAACTTAATCAAAGTAAAAATCGCAAATGAGAAGGGGATAAAAGTAATTGAGCAAGATGTACATGAACCTGTTTTGGCAAAGGATTCAAAGGATCTTTTCACAACATTTGCAGAAATAACTTTAGATTTCGATTCACTTGATGTTTATTTGAATTTTATGTTTGCCTACATGCCCTCGCATTTAGATATCGCATATCCGGAAGAATTGGTCTTGAAGAATGAAGACTTGAATCTCCTAGGTAACAGGCTTTCACAAAGACTGCACGACTACGACGCCATTGTTAAAAATGCCCTGATGGAGAATGAAATTCTTAAAAAGAAGTTAATGGAAGTGGCTCCTCATCTTTTCAATCAGCAGACACCAAAAATATCAGAAGTTAATCCGCCGAAAACCAAAGCGCGCAAGGCCAAACCAAAAAAGAAAAAATAAAAGGCGACTAATACCAATATAAATCAGTTTTTCTTATCAGTCTCATTGATTTTTTTCTGTAATGGATTTTTTTCTGGCTTTACTTTTTTGTATTTAAAGTAAAGATATCCAAGACCGATTATAACTATTGCTGCTATCAAATATCCTATCCATGCTTTACTTGAGCTTTCTTGTGAAAGAACGCATTTATCAGTACAGCAGGCGCCGTCGGAAGATAAAATGAATTCGCCCGTGCAGGTTTGCTGGCTTGAACATTGTTCTCCCAGTAATTCTCTGCAGGTATACAAAGAACTATTCGTAGCATTGTTGATCCGTGTCTCATTAAATATTTTTGCAACAAATTTTATTTTAATCGGGACAGCAATAGAGATATTATTTTGGTCTGATTTAAAAAATATAATCTCGCTTATATTCTTGGTAAAAGCGCTTTTTACGCTTACGTTATAATAAGTCCAGTTTTTTGGATAAAGAGTCACTTTTTTACTTGGCTTTATTGAGAATATTGTATCATCATAATCCAAGTAGATATCCTTCACAATATTCACTCCATCATTTATAACTCTAAAACTATAATCTGCACTTTTATTTTGTATAAGGTGAAGAGAATTTATTTCCGAGGGTTCTACTCTCAGGGAATTGTTTATCCTTCTAACCGAGTTATTTTTTATTATATATGCAGGTAAACTATAATATCCAATCTTAATATTCAAAAGACCAGTATTTTCAACATTTTTTATAGAGAAATAGAATAAATTCTCCCCAGGTTTTAATAGAAAACTAGAACTTGTAGGGAAATCTGTATCTATGCTCTTATCTTCATCCCCATTCAAGGCGATTATAATTGTGAAGTCTTCTTCTGTCATAACAAATCCCGGCCTTATAGTATAATCAGTGATATTTCCTGCAGATGAGAAATTCTGCATAAAATCTACCTTTTTAGAAATGCCTCCAACAGTGGTAGCCACATCTCTTATAATAAGAGTATAATTTTTCTGACTTTCATTTAATGGCAGTATAAACCATAGATAATAGTCCTCTCCAAGTTTTTTTACATCATAAAGAAAAGGAACTCCAACATTAATTCTTTTAAATTCTATCTGGCTGGGGCTTATAGGTTCGAGCAGATTCCCAGATATCTTAACAATCGCTGTTTCTCCAGGAGAATAAGTTTGTTTCATGTCTGTCGATATGGCGTAAACTTTTCCAGATAGAAAAAATACCAAAACGACAAAAATAACGAACGCAATCTGCTTTTTCATTGTATTCTCAAGAAAGATAAGTTATATAAATATAGTGATTTTTAACATACCATGGAAACAAACTTTAGCACAGATTTATCAAATCTGCCAGGTTTAATCAATCTGTCTTCGATTTGGAACTCTATTCCACAGCAGATAACGGATAAACTTGATTTATTAATAAAGCTCGGGGAAATTCTGACCATAATAATTATAGTTTATTTTTTGATTTTAATAATTTCAAAACTAATGTCGCTGAAGGATTCTCACAATCTGAGTACTATTGCACAACAGGTCACAGAGATAAATGAAAAATTATCTGTTCGTAGGAAAAAAAGCAAGTAATATATCCTAGACAATATAATAATTTATTAAGTTCTAAAAAATCTTCAAATCTATGTCAAGAAATATCTCTGTTCTTATCATAGGTTCTGGCGCAAGAGAAGATGGACTTTCAAGAGCTTATGAAAAAAGTTGCAAAGTGCAAAGAATTATCGTTTCTCCCGGAAATGATTTTATAGGCTATAAAAGAGAAAAAGAAGTAATAATAGATAAAGATTCTTCATTGAAAAACCCAGAATCTATTTTGAAAATAGCAGAAAAATACAGACCAGATTTAATTGATGTAGCCCAAGATAATGCTCTAGCATCTGGAGCCGCAGATTTACTAAAGAAATATGGTTTTCAGGTTTTTGGTCCAGAAAAAGAAATTGCAAGAATAGAGTGGGATAAAAAATGGTCCAGAAAGTTTATGCGAAAATATGATATTCCCCATCCTCAATTTAGATATTTCGATTCAGAAAGAGATGGAATAAGTTATGTAAAAAGATTATACAAAGTAGAGAAAGAAAAACTCTTATATGTAAAAGCGACGGGCTTGTGTTCTGGTAAGGGAGCGCTTAAATCTACAAATCTAGAAGAAGCAATTAATAATATAAAAAGAATGAAAACTTTCCCAGATGGATCAGGTAAGGTCTTTTTAGTAGAAGATGGATTGGTAGGTGAGGAGTTCTCTTCCCAAGTCATAAGCGACGGAGGAAATTATCATATCTTAAAATCCGCACAGGACAATAAGATGTCTCTTAATTTTGACGAAGGAGATCAAACAGGAGGAATGGGGGCAATTTCACCAGCAACAGTTACAGATTTAATTTCCGATAAGATTGAAGAGCAGCAGATTTCAAAAGCAATTAATGGAATGAACGCAGAAGGATGCCCATATGTTGGAATTTTATATTTGGGTGGAATTTTAGTTAATGGAAAACCACTCACCATAGAATATAACGCAAGATGGGGCGATCCAGAATGTCAAGTCGTCTTACCTTCAATTAAAACTGATTATCTTGATGTCATTACTGCTTGTTTAGATGGAAGATTAGATAAAATCAAGATTGAGCAGGACAATAAGACGAGATTTTGTATTGTTGGAGCTTCTAGAGGCTACCCGAATGATTATTCAGAATCAACGGGAAAAAGAATTTACGGCCTTGAAGAAGTAATGGAAATGGAGAATATTACATTGTTAGGTGCAGGTATTGAAATAAAGAATGAAAAATTTTACACAAATGGCGGGAGATTATTCAGTTTGGTAGCAGAAGGTGAGAATATTCTTGATGCAAAGAGAAAAGCATATTCTGCAATGCCATACATAAATATAGAAGGAAATAATCTGCACTATAGAACCGAAATTGGACATAGGGATGTTGAGAGATCTTTGAAAGAAAGTAAATAGACTATCTAAATATTTAAAAATGATCTGTCAATTAATGTTGTCATGGGCTATACTATAAAAGATTTGCAAATAAATCCAGGTATCTTATCAGTACTGCTTAAGAAAGCCAACATCCAAGTTCGCGGAAATGTAAGAGATAAATCTAATTTATTATTAAGCGAAAGAGAATATTGTTCTGAAAGGGGATATCATCGAGTAGAGTCAGAACCGAGAAGTGAAAAAAGTTTAATGATATGTTACGACTGCGACCTTTGGTTCGATAAACGATTCGCAAAATCTTCAGGCTTAAAATATAGAGTAGAACCTGATTAGATATTTATAAAATTAAGAATTATTTGCTCATTTCTCTCAGCTTCTTCAGAGTTTCTTCCATTTCTTTATCTTTTACAGAGGCAGGTTTTCTTACTGGTGCTCTCACAGGAGCAGCTCTGGTAGGATAACCCGAAGCCATTGGTCTATAAGGTGGCTGCTGTGGAGCTCTGAATGTTGTTCCAACAGGAGGCACACCAGGTCTTACGACTGGAGACACCTTTGCTTTTCCCTTGAATGTGAACCACCATATCTTCAGTTTATGTCTGAATATTATTGCC
>Ga0209542_10008844_pt1 | contig 18661 bp, 21 predicted proteins | sample RifCSPhighO2_01_FD_184028 | JGI IMG/M metagenome (GOLD analysis project Ga0209542, IMG submission 184028) | Soil microbial communities from Rifle, Colorado - Rifle CSP2_plank highO2_0.1 (SPAdes) (version 2) | ecosystem: Environmental > Terrestrial > Deep subsurface > Rock core/Sediment ...
TTAAGAGGAAAATAATCTGTGAGCGCTCTTTCATTTATTGTCCAATCTATTTTTGTGGCAGGATAGAGCCTTACACGAGCGGAAGCGGTCTTCCGCCTGCCGATAGCTTCTAGATATTTTCCATCCGTTTTCATTTCTTTCTTTTTTTCCATCCCGTTAGAGATTATTTCTTTATTAAGACCTTATTGATAGTAAAAATATGAGCGTGTGTCAAGTTTGCGTTCATGTTGTTTTAGCTCATCACAATCGTCTTTAGGCGGGCTTTTTTTAACGAGACCATATTAGAGCGCGATAGTCAGATTTTTTAATATTTGCTTCCGAAGTTTATTTTTTGGGAGCATCCCTGCTATTGCGTGGCGCATAAGTTCCGCCTGCCCTTTTTTATTTGAAACCTCTTCCCATGTTGCTTTCTTTAAACCTCCCGGGTAGCCAGAATAGCGCGCGTGAATGCTTTCTCGCATCTTTTTTCCATGCGCGCGCACCTTGTCGACGTTTATAACGCATACATGCTCATTTGGAATAAGATGTGGTAAAAAACCGGGGTTTCGTTTTCCACGAAGGCAATACGCCACCTCGCTTGCGACCCTGCCGAGCGAGCGTCCCGCCGCGTCAATTGTGTGGGTTTTTGTTTCCATCCCGTTAAAGATTAGTTCTTTATTAAGACCTTATTGATAGTAAAAATATACATACGTGTCAAGATTCTGCTTATATTATTTCCATATACTGTGACCATCTCTGGACGGCCAGTTTCTTGCGTTGCCATGCTACACAAATTGAATTATGGCCTCTTGCGCCGCATCGCCATCACGTGTACCGATTTTTACAATCCGTGTATATCCGCCTGGTCGTTTTGCATATTGAGGAGCAATCTCTTTTAGAAGTTTCTTGACGATATCCTCATTTTTGAGGCGCGATACAAGAAGTCGCCGTCCGGCAAGCGAAGAAACACGAGCGCGAGTTACAAGCGTCTCTACATATGGGCGCAATTCTTTTGCCCGAGCCGTAGTTGTTTTAATCTTGCCATTTTTAATAAGCGAACAAGCAAGCCCACGGAGAAGTTCCTTGTTTTGCGCGCTCCCCTTCTTAAGTTTTCTGCCCTTTTTGTGATGACGCATGATATTCTACTGTTTTAACGTAAGTCCGAAGTTGGCCAATATTTTTTTAATCTCGGTAATGCCTTTTGCGCCAAGCCCGTCAATTTCTAAAAGATCGTCTTCACCTTTGCGTGTGAGTCCGCCCACTGTTCTGATGCTTGCGGCAGAAAGCGCCTTCATGGTACGCACCGACAGATTAAGATCTTCAATACGTGTCTTCAAAATATCTTCGGGGTTTTGAGTGGTGTTGCTTGCGCCATCGTCCTCGCTCTGGTTTGAAAGAAGCGGCTCTTCTTCTTTAAAACCAATTATCGCTTTCAGCTGGTGAATCATTATTTCAATGGCCTTTTCAAGCGCTTCGCGCGGAGCGATTGAGCCGTCGGTCTCAATAGCGATGCGAAGTCGGTTAAAATCTGTCCTGTTGCCAACGCGCATGTTCTCAACTTCGTAGTTTACGCGTCGCACGGGAGTAAATGTCGCGTCAAGCACAATCATGCCCGCATCAACGCGTTCCTTGCCCAAGCTTTCTTTATTTTGATATCCAAGTCCGCGCTCAACAACTGCTTCAAAATTTAACGTCGCGTTTTTGTCGGTAAGTGTTGCAATGTGCTCCTTGGAATTATGGATTTCAAGTTGGCCGGTAAGTTTAAGATCTCCGGCGGTTATCTCTCTCTCCCCTTTTGCAGATATTGAAATATGCTGCGGTTCATCCGAAAGAATTTTAAAACGAAGCTTTTTTAAGTTAAGAATTATAGTGAGAACGTCTTCAAGGACTCCCGGAATTGTTGAAAATTCATGCGGAACTCCATCTATACGAAGAGAGGTTATGGCGGCACCCGGAAGAGACGATAAGATTATTCGGCGAAGCGAATTTCCAAGCGTGTGGCCGTAGCCGGGGTAGAGCCCTTCAATTTCAAAGACGCCCTTTGTGCCTTCTTCCTGCACAATTTTTGGTTTTGACGGCAATACGATATTTGATTCAGGCATATGTATTTATTAATAATAATTTATACTCGATTATAAAATTCTATGACCGTACTAAAATCAAGCTCATATCCCTCTTTAAGATCTCCATGAACCGGAAGTGAGAGGACAGTGACTGCTCCGTTTTCTCCGCGTGAAATCCATGACGGCACTTGAAGTGTCTTTTGTCTCTCTTCGGCCTCTCGAAAAAGCGCGCTCTCCTTACTTTTTGGTTTTACAGTTATGACAGCCCCCGGCACTACTTGATATGAGGGAATATTTAATTTTTTTCCGTTTATATATATGTGCCCGTGCGAAACCATTTGCCGCGCTTGCTGTCGTGAGGCCGCAAGCCCTGCTCTAAAGATAATATTATCAAGCCGAGACTCTAGATAGGTATAGAGAAGTTTACCCGGCGCATGGCCCGAGGCGCTATCGGCTTTTTTAACATAGTTTGAGAGCTGTCGTTCACTTATATTATATGAATAACGAACTTTTTGTTTTTCAATAAGCTGGTTGCCGTAATCGGTTCGTGGACGCCTAAAACCTTTTGCCCGCACTCCTCCCTTTCTGCTTGAACGAAGGTGAAATTTCTGTGTTTGGCATTGAACAAATACGCCATCGCCAACTCGTCTGCATACTTTATATCGTGAAGGTGTTTTCATCCCGTTAGAAGCAGGTCGCGGTCGTAGAAAGACCACTGCCAACAATAATTATCTTTTTATAAACACGACTTATTTGGTGCATAATCATATTTGTCGTTCTAATTTACACTCTTCGTGGCTTTTTCGGCCGAGGTCCGTTAAATGGCACAGGTGTCATGTCTTTAATTGAAGCAATATCAAATCCGCGCGATCCAAGCGTCCTAATCGATGACTCGCGTCCCGTGCCTACACCCTTCACTATGATATCGACCCTTTTAACTCCGAGCGCGTCTGCTTTGTCGGCAACGACTTCAGCAACCTTCCCTGCAGCGTACGGCGTTCCTTTCTTTGCTCCCTTAAATCCGAGTGATCCGCTTGTGCTCCACGCAAGAGCGTTTCCTCTTCCATCAGCGAGAACTATCTTCGTATTATTAAATGTTGATTGGATAAATATTGTTCCAGTACCAACGCCCCCTCGCGCGGGAGTTTTAGATTCTTTGGGCTTTTCTTCATTAGGAGTGGCGTCGCCCGACGGTTTTGCGATAATGCGTTTTTTTCCCATGGTTTATGTTTTTTCGACTTTTCTCCTTCCAGAACCCATCGTCTTTCTAACATTACCGCGTACGGTTCGTGAATTTGTTTTTGTGCGCTGACCCCGTACAGGAAGATGCCGAGTGTGACGCACGCCCCTATACGCTTTAATATCTTTTAGTCGTTTTATATTGCCTCCAATCTCTCGCCTTAAATCTCCTTCAATTTTTGCTTTCTCAATTTCCTCCCTGATTTTATTGGTCTCGTCTGTAGTGAGTTCTTTTGGTTTTTTACCGTATAGTACGTGCGCGCTGTCGAGCACCTTTTGCGCCCGCGCGCGCCCAACACCAAAAAGGGCGGTAAGCCCTATCTCAAGCCGTTTTTCTTCAGGTATGTTTACTCCTTGTATGCGCATAATTATCCTTGACGTTGTTTATGTTTCGGGGTTGTGCAAATAACGTAAAAGCGTCCTTTTCGACGCACCATTTTACAATTTGCGCACATCTTTTTAACCGAGGCTCGTACCTTCATACTGTGTATACATACTCGTGTGGGATTTTCTTCCTAGAGACGTTTTATAATTCGCCCCCGTTCGCCATAGGCATCCATGGTAATAAGGACACTATCCCCCACAAGAACTTTTATGTGGTGAAGTCTCATCTTACCAGAAAGATACGTCAAAACAACTGTTCCGTCGGAAAGCGCCGCTCGAAACATCGCATTTGGCAATGCTTCAAGAACGGTCCCGGTGACGCTACTTATATTTACTTTTTCTCCCATCTAGAGCGGTATTATATTAGCAGATTAAATTATGAAATGTCAAATATGGCAAGGGGGCTGATCCTGCTTAGATTTCAGACAAATCAAACACTTCTTGTATCGTAATGTCTTCCGGATCATCCGGGAAGCTTTGCGACCATCGCGGGCGTACTGACCTTACTTGTACTTTTAGATTCAAATTGGGAAATTCTCTCTTAAACATCTCTTCCAGCGCGGCGTCATCTTTTGGTATACCGGCGAGTTTCTCTTTAATCGTTTTAAGCGGAACGCTCCATACAAAGCGCGCCTTTCCGCGTATCGTAATGGTAAGGCCGTCTGCGGTCTTCGGGCTTGTTATAAGGTCCTTGTCTTTTATTTCATACGTAAGATTCTCAATTCCGCGAATATCCGTCGGCGGATTTGAAACGTTAGGAAAAAGAGAAGCGATAATGTGCGCTACAAGTTCTTGTCTGGAGAGAAGTATTCGCTCAAGTTCGCCTGTAATTTTATACGGAACCGGATTTCCTCCCTCTTCACGCGCCTCGTCGTCTATAGTTTCATTGTATGTCAGAAATAACCCATCGGGAAATGTTATGCTTTCAAGCGAGAGCGCAGTTTCCTCAAGAAGAAGCTTCTTTTCAAGCTCTTCTTGAAGTTTTGCTCTTTTTTGTTCAAGCTCGTTCTCGTCAACAATATTTACAGTGCCTGAAAATCCTCCGGTTGCCGGCGTCACGCTTCGCGCAAAAATTTTCTCATACATTGGCGTGCCTTTAAGCCCAGGGGCGGTAAAGTCTGAAAATGAGATATTGTATTTTTCTCCTGGTTCGTTTGCAAAAACAGACACCTCAATACTTCCGGGCGTAATCGTTCCGCCTTTTTTTATCATTCCGGGCACTTGTACCGCGTCGGATATTCTATACACAAGACCCTCTTTTGTTTCAAAACGCGTTCGGGCAATAAGTTTTTGCGGAGACGTGCTGTATTCGTTAAATACGCGTATTTTGACGCTCGCGCGCTTGTCTACCTCTTTCACTCCCTTTGATGGAAGAGTATCCTCAAGCGATAGAGACATATTTGAGACCTTGAATAGCGCGTCGCCCTCACTATCTTTACGCGCAAGAACCGAAAGTAATATCTCCTGTTCTTCATTTCTTGGAGTAATGACAATATCAGCGCTTGCCATAAATGAAAGAACAATAAACCCTAAGACACCGATGCCTACTAATCCCAACAAGGCATACACCCACGACCTCTTTTTTTCTTCTGGGTAGAGATGACGCTCTTTATTGAAAAGCGTTTCTAAGATTTCATCCTCTTTTCGTATTTTTTGATTTACACTTGTCTCTGGCGTTTTAATGCCGACACCCGGAACAACCTCCCCTATTGGGGGTCGCGGAAGAACTTTTTTTGTTCGTGGCTGGGTGCGCAGAACGATATCTTCGACTGGTTTTTTGGGCATTATGATTTTAATTATACAAGATTCTTCTCATTTGTAAAAATTGCCTCAAGGACAAGAACAACGTCGTCCGTATAATCTTGATTTGAGATATAAAAGTTTTGTATAAGAAAATTTTCTTTTAACACATAAACCGAGAGGTCCTTTTCGGGAAGCAGAAGTTCTCGCCGCTCATTAAGAAACCAATTCTTAAGAAAATCGGAATATATACCCGCGTTAGCAATAAAAATCTTTGATGGAAGCGGAATGTGCCCGGAAATACGATCAAAAACAAGAGAAAGGCTCACTTTCCATTCACGCTTAACAATAAGAAGGGCCTCCTCGACTTTTTCTTTGTGATGGCGATTTATCCCGCCTTCAATATAGAGTTTAAGCAGCGTCTCTCCTTCGGCATAGTTTATTTTCATTCTATCTCTAAAACGCCGTACAAGTGTTCGGGTGCCGAATGGGTAACTTACAATTTTAGACAATTTTCCAGCGCGTACGATTAAAAGTTCGGCAACTTCTCCAGTGACATTATAGAGAATAAAGTTTTTCTCGTCGGCAAAATATTTTCCAATAATTTTATACACAGCATACACCGTACCGTAAAATTCAATGCTCTCGACATTAATTATTGTCAGAATTTTTTCTTTGAGACGTTTGATGACTGCATGTGATGTGTACGCTAAAAAAATAATAACTTTTATTTCGGAAGCTGTTTTTCCGTACGGATATTCGGTCGTGTATCCATTTAATTTAAATCCTATAATCTCGCGCGCGATAAAGACGGGCTTCTCACCGGGAATACGCTCGCCAAAATCCATATTCACAGATAGCGTTTGAAGGTCTTCGGTAATAATTTCTTCTATAAGCTCCGGCGTTATTTTTCGCGGCTTCTCGCTTCTAAACGTTATAGTGCGTATTTCAGAAACATAAAGTATCGACGGAAGAAAGCAGGCAACGTGTCCCGGTCTTTTGTATCCTTTCCACCCCGTGATTTTCCCGCCCATGTCCGCAAGCCCGTCGAGTGTGTGCGTAAAATACCGTTCAAAATTATCAAAATCATCTACCGTGCTTTGCCATCGTCCATGATAAAGAATATGCGGTAAATTATTTTCAGAACGGATATATGCTCCGCCAACGCTTGCAGTGCCAATATCAAAAATCACGCTCCGAGAATCTTTCTTCATAAAACCAATGCGTTCTAAAATACTCATACGTTTTCGGCGCCAAATCTTTTTCCGGCCAGAACATCCATTGTGCGAGATATATGCTCTCGTACTTTTTCCGGATGCGGAACATCGCAGATTATAAATTCCTTTTTTTCACCGGCGGTTTGTATGCGTATACTGCCGAAATCAAGAAATGTCCTTATGAGACCTTTCATCTCGACAGAAATATCTTGAATTCTATCAAGACGCGCTTCCGATACCCCGCGCGAAAAGAGAGAAAATTGTTCTATATCAAAAATCCTTTTTTCGGTGAGCACCCATGCGTCAAGATAATAATTGAGCCATATAATAAAAAGCATCGTCCACATAATGACAAACCCTCCTAAAAAGAGAATGGAGTACTCAATAACGATAAGATTATTCTCTCCGACAAAAAATGAGGCAATAACAAGCAGGAGAGCAAATCCTATAACCCCGAACAAAAAAATAGCGAGTATATGCTCAACAAGTACGAACCAATGCTTCCGTACGGTAAAAAGCGTATGTTCGTCTGCTGGTATGGTAAGAGCCATAATTTATATTTGTAACAACGCTATAAACATAAGAAGAAGCGCCGCAATTGAAACGGTTGCATATATGAGTTTTGCTTTTATGGCGCCTCCTTTCTCAAGCGCATAATGATTGAGATGATACGAAATAACTATAAAACTTCCAATAAAGAACATGAAGACAAGCATATAAAAGAGCCAGAATACTTCATGCGGAACGCCGCTTGTGAGGATTCCAAGATTGTCTGAAAAATATGATGGGATATTTATGATTCCGAATTCCATCGCTTTATTATTCTAACACCGCTTTAATTCTGCGCACACCCGCGGCGACCGCCTCTTCTTTTATAATCCTAAATCTCCCCATATTGCCGGTTCTCTCCGCGTGTGGTCCGCCGCATATTTCATAACTAAATCTCATATCCCCCTTCCCAATGCTATATACTTTTACTCTATCGCCGTATTTGGCGCCAAATTCACCAAGCGCCCCGAGAGCAAAGGCCTTGTCAGTTTCCATTTCTTCATACGATACTGGCAAATCCTCTCTTATCTTTTGGTTAATTAAATCTTCAACTTTCTTCTTCTCCTCATCTGTCATCTTTCCCGTATGTGCAAAGTCAAAACGAAGGCGCTCAGGCGTAATGTTGCTCCCACGCTGGCGCACATGGTCTCCAAGCACATCCCGAAGCGCTTTGTGAAGCATGTGTGTTGCCGTGTGGTACTTAATCGATAACTGGCTTGTGTCGGCTAGCCCTCCTTTGAATTTTTTTTCGGCGCCTACGCGAGAAAGTTCTTGATGTCTTAACATTTCGCTCTCAAACTCTCTCTCGTCAATGTGAATGTTTCTTTCTTGCGCCAATTCCAGAGTAAGTTCGTACGGAAAGCCGTACGTTGTAAAGAGCATAAAAGCTATCTTCCCATTAATACCGTCTTTATGCCTTTCAAATTCTTTGAGACCTTGAGCAATCGTCTTTTCAAACTGCGCATACTCTTTTTCAATTTCCAGTTTAATGCCGTCCCCCTTATTGGTAAGTTCCGGATATACGGACGAATAATTGTCAGTAACTGCGTTTACTAAAACCGAAACACTTTCTCCGTTTATTTTTTTATCTCTTGATTTAAAAATAGCTCTTCGCAGGAGTCTTCGTAGTATATATCCTCTGTCCGTATTGGATGGCGTTACACCGTCTGCCATAATAAAGACCGCGGTTCTGAAATGGTCGGCGATTATTCTTTGAGAAACTGTGTCGCCTGTAAGTCTTTCTGCTTCGACAATCGTCGGTACAAATAAATCCGTATCAAAAATATTATTTTTGCCTTGGAGCACCATAGCAAGCCGTTCAAGCCCTGCACCTGTGTCAACATTTTTTTGTTTTAATTTACCGATGACTTTTCCCTCTTTCTTCTCATACTCCATAAAAACATCGTTCCAAATTTCAACGACTTTTTGTTCGCTGTTTGCCTTTATGAAATCTTCTTTTGTTGTGATATTTAAGTTCCCGACTATATCGTAAAACATTTCCGTATCGGGTCCGCACGGGCCGTTTGGCCCCGGGCTCCACCAATTGTCATCTTTGCCTAAAAAATAAATACTACTTTCCGGAATGCCTAAACTTCTCCATATTTCTGCAGATTCTTCGTCTTTTGGAGCATCGCTGTCTCCTTCGAAACAGGTTACGTAAATACGATTTTTATCCAACCCGAATCCTTCTTCTTTTGAAGTCAAAAGTTCATAACTCCACTTAATTGCGTCTTCTTTGAAATAGCCTTGTCCGATTCCGTCAGGCGAGGCAGGATCCCCCAAAGACCAATTCCCGAGCATTTCAAAAAAAGTATCGTGAGTTCTGTCCCCAACCTCATCTATATCTTGCGTCCTAACGCATTTTTGGACGTTTACGAGCCGTCTTCCTGCAGGATGCTCTCCACCCATAAGATACGGCACGAGCGGCTGCATTCCGGCGGTGGTAAAAAGCACAGAGGAGTCATTTTCGGGCACAAGCGATGCCGAGGGTATAACCGCATGCCCTCTTTTTTCAAAAAATTTAAGGAATCTGGAACGAATTTCTTCCGACTGCATTGTTTAAAATTTAACTAGGTTGTGAATTCTATTGTAACAAAATTATCTGTTCTTTTCATAGTATAGCGATATATCGACAGGTTTACTTCTTATACAATAATCGATTCACATTTTTCCAGCGCCCCGGTCCTGCTATTGGTGGCAATCCAGCGCGTAAAACAAATTCTAACGTATCTAAAAATTCTTCCCTTCTTTTCTTTTTTTTAACACATAAAGCTATGTGCTGATAAGCCCCGCCACTACGCGCCTTATATATCCGTATAATAGTAGACGTGCTTACATTAAGTGTTTTTTCAATCCTATAAAACGAGAATCCTTCAATAAGCATAAAAATAATAGCCAGTCTTTTAGCAAGCATGAGTTGCTCCGTCCCGGTTAATAGTTCGCCAAGGATCATTTTTGTATGTCTCTCCTTGTACGGCGCAATGGTACGAACCATTTGTTTTTTGATTTTAAGAAAATCTTCTTTTTTTAATGATTTTTGTGATATGTGTGGCATATAAAGCTTCGTATTATTAGATGTGTTTATTATTTTATATCAGTTATAAATATAGCGATATATCGATAGATACACAATATGCGATACACCTTACTGGATAATTCCCCCGCCGAGGCATATGTTTTTATCGTATATAACAAGCGACTGTCCGGGTGTGATAGACGCTTGTTTTTTGTCAAAAATGACTTTCCATTTCCGCCCTATTTTTTTAACTCTGCACCGCTGAAGATCTTGCTTATAGCGTGCACGGGCATTATATTTTTTATTCTTTAGAGGAGACAGGCCAAACCAGTTTACTTTTTTAATGAAAGCATGTTTGGTAAAAGCGCTGCCCTCTTTTTTTGTGTGAGAGACAGTGATTGTATTTTTTTTGATATTCCTACCAATAACGTAGTACGAGGCGTCGTGTGGGGTCTTCTTTTTTATTATAAATCCGTGTCTCTCCCCTAATGTGTATAAAATAGCGCCGTCGTGAACGCCTATAATCTCACCCTTATTGTTGAGTACTTCTCCTTTTCTAGCTGGGAAATACTTTTTTAGGAACTCTTTGAAATTAAACTTACCAACAAAGCAAAGTCCTTGACTGTCTTTTTTCTTTGCCACCAGAAGTCCGAATTCTTCTGCTTTTTTTCGCACATCGCTTTTTATCATGTTTCCAACTGGAAAGATGATGTGCGGGAGAATATTCTTATCTATTGCCCATAAAAAATAGCTTTGATCTTTATTCGTATCTCTACTTATAGTGAGCATATATTCATCTTTTTTCCTTAAGATTTGTGCGTAGTGTCCTGTCGCAACATGGTCGGCGCCTTCTTTCCGTGCTTTATTATAAAATTCACCAAATTTAATTGTCTGGTTGCATACAACGTCCGGGTTTGGCGTACGACCATTTTTATATTCGTAAAGCATGTGGTCGATGACTTTCTTTTTATATTCTTTTTCCAAATCAAAGGTTTTAAACGGTATGCCTAGATGAGAGGCAACACGCATGGCGTCTCGTCTGTCGTTTTGCCAATTACAATCTGCAAATTCCGGATGCCATGCCTTTATAAAAACACCCGTTACATCAAAACCCCTAAACCCCTTTGTGGTCGGGCGACCGAATAATTTAGAGAAATTATTCGGTGTAGCCGCCTTAAGAAGCGCCGCGGACACAGACGAATCAACTCCGCCCGACATTGCGACGAAAACTTTTTTTGTTCTTTTAGTTTCCATACATACTTTAGAAACAATCATACATAAAAAAGAGAACAGCGCGAGGGATCTTCCACCTCGCGCTGTTGCGGCAGTTCCCGTGCCCGCCCTACTTCTTCTTCGAACGAACCTTGCTCATCCGCGCGCGCCTGGTCGCGCAGGAATTCCGCGCGCCACCCTTCTTGCCGAAGACCTCCGAGCGCTTCGTGGGATTCTTCGGCATCCCCGTGTACCCCTTCATGTCGGCAGTGGTCGCCACAGGATAGCCGTAGTTCATTGTCGGCACCTTCACCTCCTTGTTCTAATGAGAAACACTGTTATTTTACTGCCGATTAATATAATAGTATCTGCCTATTTTGTCAAGAGCTTCTTGTAAACCTCAAAGGTGGCGCGAATATCGGAGAGCGCCGAGTGGGCGTTTTCATTTTGTATTCCGTAATAAGCGCACAATTCACGAAGAGAGTAGTTTTTTATTTCGTCATTATCGCAAAATCTTTGAAATGCAATTGATTTGGTGTCTATTGGATAATATTGAATTCCCCACTTGATACCCTGTCTTCGATACTCCGGTTCAAGAAAACATAAATCAAAGGAAATATTCTGCCCCGCGACAATAGCACCCTCGGTCTTCTCGGCAAGTGTTGTAAGCGCTTGTTTTATGCTAACGGCAAAAAGCCAATCCTCATCATTATATTTATTAATCCGAAGCGCTGCCTGATCTGCGTCTGCGATCCGTGTCGGCTTTATTTTTATATCAAATTCTTCTACTTTTTTTATTTCTCGCCCTTCTTGTGTTGCAATAATGCAGCCAATTTCTATAATTTCATGCTTGTCGGGATTTGTACCCGTCGTTTCTATGTCTATAAATGCAAGTTTATGTTTTTTCATTGCAGATATTTTCTTTTATTTTCCTTATGCTCGTCAAATGTTACAGCATAGTGTGTTATACCGCCGTGATCAGAAAGATAAAACCAGTATGGGGATTCTACGGAGTGTATTGCCGCACGCATGGAAAGAAGTCCCGGATTTGCTATGGCGCCGGGCGGAAGGCCCTTATATTTATACGTATTATACGGAGAATCGTATGCAAGATCATCAAGCGTCAGATCAAATGTGTTTTTTCCTAATATATATAAAAACACGGCATCCACCTGAAGAGGCATTCCATCTTCGAGACGTTTCCATAAAATCCCAGCAATTGTCTGACGTGTTTCATATACTCGCGCTTCTTTTTCTAAAATTGAAGCCATAATAATAACGTCTTCCAAACTACGGCCGCTCGCATTAAGTTCGTTCATAATTTCTCCGACATGAAGACCAAAATTTTCTCGCATTTTCCGCACTATCTGATTTGGCTGTTCACCGGGCATAAAGAAATATGTATCGGGGAAAAGATACCCTTCGTGTTTTTCAGCCTCACTCAAAAAGTTCTCAGAATTAAATCGTGGCAATACTTCATTTAAACGTTCCGAAATCTCTTTATTGCTAAGCCCTTCTGGTATGAGTACCTTAATCGGCGCAAGATCAAAATAACCGCGCGCAAGCCTGTTTGCAACATGAAAAACGTTTTGTTTTTCTTCAAAAAAATATTCCCCCGCCTTAAGCGCATCATCGCCTCCGGTAAGCCACACCAGCGCTTTAAACATAAAGGCATTTTTAATATATCCTGCTCCATCGAGAGCGCTCGCAATGCCACTGAGCGATGACCCCTCCTTTAAAGTAAAGAGCGAGCCGGCGGGGAATCTATTGTCACCTCCTGGAGATGCAGCGATAAAAAAATAGGCAAGGAGAATAGAAAATATAGCGAGACAAGCGTAAAAATACCCATTCTGAAAAAGTTCTCCTGCTCGCATAATTATTCTCGTGGAAGATTAGATGGGGCCTTCCCTGTTTTTGACGGAACTCTATGAAATGTTGGCGTTTCCGATACCGCTCCGGGGAAGTGGTAGATAGTCGCAAGTTCTTCGGTAGAAAGAGCAAAAGGTTTGCGCACATACGGCTGGTAAAAATAAGAACGCGCCTTATACGCTCGAAACATAAAATGTTTTTTTAGATTCAAACGGATATTTTTAAAATCCTGCCATGGATAGTCAAAATCGGTTGTTCTGTTTGGTCGGAAACCGTTCATGTCGGTTGTATTATATTGTCGGAAGGAATGCACAAGCCCCGGCTTGCGCGCCCCGTCAAAGGCATTTTTTTTAGCCAAATATATGGAACGTATTCCGCAATCAAAACCAAGTTTTCCTATGCCTCGCTCTATGCTTTTAACTATCTGCTCTTCTCCCGGAGAGAGCATCTTATTTCTCATGTAAAGAATTACGCCTTCTTGACCCGGAGTTTTTTCCGCCTCGCGAAGTTTTTTAACAAGAGCCGTGCCTTCATCGTGCCATGTTTGTTTTTTAAACCACTTGCCCTTTACTTTATAGCGCGGCTTGGACGCCATAATTAAAATCTGTATCCATATCTGCTCATCTTTGCCGATTGAGCCCAAGTATTCTATAACCGGCGTAATCGGATCAACACGCGTCGTGTCGTCCCGAACATCTTTATCAAGACCATAATCCATATAGGTCTTAATCGGATACGGATCCGGTTTTGTCAGCAAGAATTCCGTACCAAAAATATCCCATTCCGAATTCGCGCGGTAATTGACGAAATTTACATAATCTTCCACTTCGGAAATCTGCACATTTGGAAATTGAGAATAGATATATGGCAATATCGCCTTCAAAAATCTTCTTTCCATCCTAATAAAGAAATGTACATGCCCTTCAAGCGAAACAAGTTCAAGCGAAAACCATGTGCGCACATACCCCTTCCACCACCTGTCATACCATTTTTTATCCGATGTCTGATGAAACATACTGAACATAACTTCCATTGCTTGCGGGGATTTTGAAAGCTCGGGCGGAAGCTTGATTTCTATAATCACCCATTCAACTGTGGAGAGATAGTACGCTCGAACATATCGCTTCCACATATCGATGGAAAACATAAAGATAAGAACCGGTCCCCAGTACGGACCCGTAACGGCAAATGAGTGAAGCGTTTGGGCGAGGATATCCGCCACACCGGGCGGAAAGTATCCGAGATAGATATCAATAATGTTCATGACTTCAACGGCGCGTATTTTCCGCTTTTGTCTTTTTTAAAATATTTGCTGTTTTGAAGATTCACAAGAATGGTGTTTTCTTTCACGTGTCGTTCCTTTAAAACACTGTCCACAACATCTCTCTTTGTGAGCGGCCCAGATTTAATAAGTATGCTTCGTATCACATCCCGCACAACTCCCGGTTTATATCCCCACTCGGTTAGCGCGTAAAGACCTCGTCCAACAAGCACAAATCGCTTGTCTTTAATCAATTCGTTGTGAACCGTTGCTTGATGAGCTTTTTTATTGAATCGTTTTTCAATTGTTTTTGCCACTTCAACAAAATGCATCGGCGAACCGTGGCTTCGAAGGACGAGATACGCCAAGTCCCTGATGCCGCGCGCTTTGATGTTCGGTGAATGGGAAACACCCCAATCTCCAAGCGGATTTTTTCCTATCTTCTTTGATATAGAAAGCCACCTCCGCGCCATTTCTGCATCTTTGAATTCTTTAATTTCTTTTCGAAGATGCTTGATAAAACGTTCGAGAATATCTTTTTCTGATATGAGATCTTCGGCCTGCAGGTCGCCATAGAGGCTTTTTAACCCGCTATGAATCTTTTCGGCAAGCACCTGATCAATAGTCCAGCGATGATGAAAATCCTCGTCTTCGCGAAGCCGTTCAAAATAATCTCCTAGCACTAGAAGAAAATGGATGTGATTCTGATACGTCGCATCATCTGAAAGATACTTGAGAAAATCGTCTTCTCGGATAATTCCGCCATATTCTCTCATAACATCGCGAAGTTCGGTGAATACGACTTCGTGTCTTTTAAACTCATCCGAGCGTCGTATTGTGGAAAGAGAAAAATTTTCAATCTGGCGCACCCGCTCGCGCGTAATACCGTAATTTTTGCCTATTGCCTCAAGCGTCTGACGCTCCGTGTTCGCGCCAAGTCCGTATCGACGCCTCATAATGTCTTGTGCTCTCCCTGAAATGGGCGCCAAAAGCTCTTTGGTAATTGCTTTCGGCTTAAAAGTGATGATTGGTTTCTTCATAGAGATATGTTCTCCATTTGTATCATCTTTTACTTATATGGTCAAGGTTTTTGGAAGTGGTGAAGGTGTGGACATCTCCACTAAAGCACTATATTTAAAATTTTACCCTTTATGTAAACAATTCGTCGTGCTTCTCTATTCTCTGTCCATTTCTTCACTTTCTCGCTTAAAAATGCCGCTTTCGTAATCGCTTTTTCATTCAATCCTACAGGAAGTATAAGCGTATCGCGCACTTTTCCGTTTATTTGCACAACTATGCGCACCTCTTTATCTTTTGTATATTCTTGATTTGCTTTCGGCCACGGTGCCGTATGTATAGATTCTCTGTGCCCAAGCATGTGCCACAATTCTTCAGTGATATGTGGAGCAAAAGGTGCCAAAATACATAAAAACATCTCCGCGTCCTTTTTTGGAATGAGCATCCATGAACCATTATCTTCTTTAAGTGCGTTTATGTATTTCATCATTTCAGATACTGCCGTATTGAAACGAAAATTTTCTATATCATCTGTAACTTTTTGTATGGTTTTATGAAGTATCCCCAGCACTCGAATGTCGGACTCTTTTTTTGAAAAACCTTCACTTATGTTCGCTTCGGAAAAATCCCACACACGTTCTAAAAACTTCCGCGTTCCGATTATGTCGTTCGTGCTCCATGATATGGCGTCTCCAAATGGTCCCATAAACATCTCGTACAGGCGAAATGCGTCGGCGCCGAAGCGTTCTACAATATCATCGGGATTTACCACATTGCCTGAACGTTTGCTCATCTTCTTTCCGTCCTCGGAAAGTATGAGACCTACGCTGTGAAAATGAGTAAACGGCTCGGCGTGGTTTACAATGCCGATATCGAAGAGAAATTTATACCAAAAGCGTGCATAAATAAGATGGCGTGTTGCATGCTCCGCTCCGCCTACATACATATCAACGGGCAACCAGTATTTTTCTTTTTTTGTATCAATAAGAGCTTTTTTATTCGTGGGGTCAACATAGCGGAGATAATACCAACTTGAGCCCGCCCATTGTGGCATGGTATTTGTTTCTCTTTGCGCGTCGCCTTTGCATTTCGGGCACGAAACATTTACCCATTTGGAAATGTTTGCAAGAGGCGATTCGCCCGTACCAGTCGGCTCATAACTTTTAACTTCCGGCAAAAGGACAGGCAGATCTTTTTCGTGGACCGGAACAACACCGCACTTTTTACAATGAATAATTGGTATTGGCTCTCCCCAGTAACGCTGGCGAGAAAAGACCCAATCTCTTAATTTATATTTTGTGACTTTTTTACCAAACTTTTCCGTTATCTTTTCCTTCGCGACATCAGAATAAAATCCAGAAAACTCCCCCGAATTAAATAATATACCTAGCTCTAGAATAGCGCGGCCGTTCTGCTGTATATCTATTTCTGCTTGAGCCTTGAGTGCGTTGAGTATTTTTTCATCATTTGTTTTTGTATTAAGAGGTTTAGGAGTAAAATATCTCCGATTTAATTTTCTATTTTCCTTGTCCCAAAGTTCAATATAAGAATGTAGAATAGGACGAATGGACAAATTGTATTTCTTCGCAAATTGGTAGTCTCGTTCATCGTGCGCAGGAACTGCCATGATTGCGCCCGTACCGTATTCGGGAAGGACATAATCGGCGATAAATATCGGAATTTCTTCTTCTGTTGTGGGGTTAATCGCCATAACTCCTTCGAGTTTTATACCCGTTTTTTCTTTCTTCTCCGCAGTTCGTTCAATCTCTGTTTTCTTTTTTGTCTCAAGAATATATTTCTTAACATCTTTGAGATTTAAGATGCGTGCTTCAAGTTCCAAGACAAACGGATGTTCCGGCGCAAGGACAAGATATGTCGCGCCGTAGAGCGTATCGGCGCGCGTTGTAAATACTTTTACTTTTTCCTCACTTTCTTTGATTTTAAAATCAATTTCTGCCCCCTCGCTCTTACCTATCCAATTTCTTTGCGATTCTTTTATGTGTTCCGGCCAATCGAGGGCGTCTAAATCTCTCAGTAATCGATCGGCGTAATCGGTAATTTTAAGCATCCATTGACGCATCGGCTTTTTTTCTACCGTGCTTCCGCATCTCTCGCACACACCGCCCTCAAGATCTTCGTTTGCAAGACCCGTCTGGCATGTTGGGCACCAATTTATCGGCTCATGCGATTCATAGGCAAGCCCCTTCTCGTAGAACTTCAAAAATATCCATTGTGTCCAACGGTAATAGTCGGGATCTGTCGTATTAATCTCCCTATCCCAATCATAATTAAAACCTAAAATCGAGAGCTGTTCTTTAAAACGAGTGATGTTTTTAGCAACCGCTTCTCTGGGATGTACTTTGTTTTGTATGGCAAAATTTTCCGCAGGAAGTCCGAATGCGTCCCACCCCATAGGATGAAGCGCCGAGTAGCCGTTCATTGTCTTAAATCGAGAGTATATATCGGTTGCAATGTAGCCCTTCGGATGCCCGACATGGAGCCCCTCTCCGGAAGGATACGGAAACATATCGAGTATGTACGATTTCTTTTTTTTCGATTTTTTAGGAGTCGTATATACACCCGACTTCTGCCACTCTTTTTGCCACTTTTTTTCTATTTTTTTATGGTCAAATCTTCTCATGTCTTCTCATAAAATATCCACCCGTTTTGGAGGTCGGACCTCCACAGGGTCTCCTACGCGTGTTCTATTTGATTAAATACTAACATCTCTAATTCACGTTCTTCCGTCTTCCTTTTCTTCAGAACCTTAAGGCAGTCGTTACTAAATTTCTTATATTCATCAATACTGCTAAATTGACTCAGTAAGATCTTCTTCTCGCAAATAGAAGGCGCGCTGGTATTATAGTATTCTTTTACACTTGATGCGATAAGAGAAGAATTGTTTGGTATGTTGTGTAAAATATAATTTAAATTTATATAGACACTCAATTTTAATAAGTTTTCGTTGGTTTTGATATGAACAGCTTTAAATTTCCCTTGGAATAAGACGCCTGAGCGACTATATTTTTCATTGAAATACATTGTGTAGCCACCACTTAGCCGCTTTATAAACTCAGAAATTCCACCATCGTGAACCTCTTGAATTAATACATGGTAATGATTAGGATTCAGACAGTAACAGATTAATTTGATTAACCTCTCACTTTTTTCATTAGTGGAGGTCCGACCTCCAAACTTGCCTCGTTTCCTTTTTCGCCGTTCTTCATAAAGACTCCCGACTGGTTCGCGCGAATTAAAAACCTGAATAGATTCGAGAAAACGTTCAGTATCTGATTTTTCTAAGAAAATCATTCTTTTATCTACACCCCTGTTGTAAATATGATAATATTCTCCAACTGCAAATTTTGGTCGCCTCATTATGTGAAAATATACCATGTGGAGGTCGGACCTCCAAACCTCTTCTGGATTATATTTTAAATTCAATCACGTCGCCATTTTTAACGACATATTGCTTCCCTTCGGTGCGAACAAGGCCTTTCTCGCGAGCTTTAGCATATGAACCGGCATTAAGAAGTTCGTCACAATGAATAACTTCCGCGCGAATAAACTTTTCTTTAAAATCGGAGTGTATTGCGCGTCCTGCTTCGGGCGCAGG
>Ga0209542_10008846_pt1 | contig 18660 bp, 20 predicted proteins | sample RifCSPhighO2_01_FD_184028 | JGI IMG/M metagenome (GOLD analysis project Ga0209542, IMG submission 184028) | Soil microbial communities from Rifle, Colorado - Rifle CSP2_plank highO2_0.1 (SPAdes) (version 2) | ecosystem: Environmental > Terrestrial > Deep subsurface > Rock core/Sediment ...
CCTGCTCCAATTTTTTGTATAATGTAATTGAAGTCATGTTATGGTGGCAGTTTTGCAACAAATTGCCACCCGACTTCATTCTATCATTTTTCGTCATTTTGAGCATTTCGTAATTCACAGTTAATAAAGGAAGTCACTAAAAGCATAAAAGTCTATGACTTAGATTTGCATCTTAAGCGGGGTTCTGAAAATACAAGAAAACTTTTTCGATCCTTAAAGGAAAAAATAATAGATTTGGGAGAAATAAAAGAAAACCCAAAGCAGTTATATGTCGGATACAGGATATTAGATAGCCATATTAATTTTGTGGCAGTTCATTTTTATAAGGAGAAATTGGAATTGACAATTTTAATTCCTGATAAAAAATTAGAAGATTCTAAAAAGTGGACAAGGAAGATGCCCAAGTCTTTCGGTTGGGCAAAAAATTTAAAGTTTTTTACTATGACCTCAGAGAAAGATATTAGGTATGCGATGAATTTAATAGAGCAGTCTTACGAATTTAATAAAAATAGATAAGGATTGTTTCTAATGGTGAACTCGTGAATTCGTGAACATCGTGAACCTCTTTGGGGTGGTATAAAAATCCCTATTTTACTAAATTCAAAACCCGCTCTTAGGCGGGTTTTGAATAAAATGGCGTTATCTACTCTTTTTAGCTTTTACCCATTCTACTTTATCTGGGTTTTTTCTCGCATACTGTTCACTTGTGATTTCACCAGTTTTAACATGATGCGGCTGTTCTTTTGCCCAGTCGTGTTTTTTCTTATCCACGGCGATGCTATACCTCTTTATATCTTTTAAAATTATTTTTTTATTCTGAATTTATGAGGCGTATCACTTGTTTATTTTCAGCCAGCTCGATTACTGTTGCCGCCAAACCCAAGTCAGTCTAGTGGGGGGAGATTATCCACCTCTATTCTATTTCAAATATTATATATGTCAAGGATTAAGGACTTACGCTTGACAGCGGATTATAATTCTGTATACTGGAATTATGCTACATCCAATCCAAGAAAAATTATTAGAACTTTCAAGGAAAGAAAATTTAGCCAAGCTTAGTCTGAGAGAAATGGCTAGGGGTATTGGTATGCCTAAAAATTCCCCCCAGATGATAAAACACCATTTGCTCCAACTTGAGAAAAAAGGGTTTTTGAAGATTGATAGAGTAAAAGGAGTAATGGGTTTGGCTTCGTCGACCCCTGGCTGGGCAAAGGGTTTGCTTGATAAAACTGCGCGTCTTTTCTCAATTCCTATTATTGGTACTGCTAATTGTGGGCCAGTAACGATTTTCGCAGAGCCAAATTTTCAAGGATTCTTGCGAGTATCAAATAAACTAGTTGGTCGGTCAAAGCCAAATGGACTTTTTGCTATTAAGGCTGATGGATCTTCTATGAATAGGGCAGATATAAAAGGGAAAAGTATTGAGGATGGGGATTTCGTCATTGTAGACAGCGAAGATAAGGAAGCAAAAAGTAATAACATTGTTTTGGTGATTATAGACGAAAAAGCAACAATTAAAAGATTTATAGATGACCGCAAAAATAACCAGGTCGTGCTAAAAGCTGATTCTTCTTTCGATTATGAGCCAATTTATTTGCATTCAGATGACGATTTTAGCATAAATGGTAAAGTAGTAGCAATCATTAAAAAACCGAAGGAATAAAAGGATATCATTTAATTTATGAAGAAAATAGTTTTTTACTCTTGGCAATCTGATTTATTCAACGGTACGAACCGCAACTTTATTGAAAATGCCCTAAAAGATGCGGCTAAAGAAATAGGAGAAGAAAGTGCTGATATTGAGCCTGTTATTGATAGGGATACCCAGGGTGTAGCTGGTGCGCCAAATATTGCAACAGCTATTTTTCAAAAAATTGATTCAGCAGATATTTTTATTGCCGATGTGTCAATTATTGGAAGTGTAAAGAAGCGCGCAATACCGAATCCGAATGTTTTAATTGAATTAGGGTATGCCCTGAAATCCTTGGGACATGAACGTATAATATTGGTATTTAACACCGCATTTGGTAAGGTGGAAAAGTTACCATTTGATTTAAGAATGCATAGAATCCTCACCTACGAATGTGCAGGATCAGTTACAGATCGTTCAGAGATAAAGAAGAATTTGATTAAGGATTTAAAGTTAGCGTTATTAGCGGGTTTTGCTCATATAGCTCCCAAGAAACTATCAATTTCAATCGTAGATATCATTAAAAACAACGCACCAAGTAAAAAAATTGAACTTAGGACGCATCTTAATGGAGTACTGCAGGATTTAGAAAAATTACAGTCACCAATGAGACGAGATGGCGGAGCCGTAGAAGAATTATTATCCGCCATATCTAAAACTAAAAACATATCAGCAGAATTTGCAAAACTTTCAGAAATTGTGGCCTTAATGGATGACCTGACATCTGCAAAGGAGATACTTTTATGGTTTGGTAAAATTTTAACAAAATATGACCCGATGCCAAATGGAGCGGGCAAGACATCAAATGCTGATGGAGATTTTTATAAATTTATTGGTCACGAACTTTTTGTTGACTTTATTGCCCCATTTCTAAGGGAAGAAAAATGGGATGACTTAAAAGAAATTTTAAAAATATCGTTGCTTATTAGTCAAACACTCCACCAACAAAACGGAGGAAAAGAGGATTGGGCAAGTTTATCAGAATTTTCTCCTCTATTGGCGGATGAAAGCAAGACTCGAAAAAGATTATCTTTCCATGCCGATTTATTAAAAGAAAGACATGAGAATGGAGAACTATCATTAACTGTTCCAGCTCGAGATTTTTTAGAAACTGACTTTTTTCTTTACCTCTACGGTGAAGGAAAAACAGAAAATAATGGTAAATATTATGGTAAGTGGTATCCCCAAAGTGTTGTATATCTCAAAAATACTCCTCGATTTATCTTAGAAGCGATTGATTATCCGAAAGCCATGAAAATTTGTCATGCTTTAGCGATACAAGACATTGAAGAACTAAAAAGACGTTTAGCATTTTCACAAATTAGATATGATTTTCGAAACCCAATTACTACCGAAATTATAAATAAAATTGGCAGTGAGGGTGGAGGTAAAATAATTTATGCATAAAACATTCGGCCATTTAGTGTTACAGAATCCCTGGTATTTAGATCCCCAGTGGTGGGCAATAGCAGTTGCACTATTTTTGGGTACGGGGATTATTCAATCCTGGATGAAGGGTTTTTGGAAACCAAAAATACAACCTAATGACGAACCTATAAAAACCAGCCAAACCGTTGGAGATATAACTTTTGTTTATCAAAGATTGATAATAAAAAACATCGGTTCGGTGTCCGCAAAGAACGTACGCGTCTTGCTGACTTATGAAAAATCACCTGAAAACTTTATACCCATCCCGCTTAACTGGACCCACTGGAACAAATCTTCGAGAGATATTCCAAAAGGTGAACCCGCCTACATTGATTTATTAAGAAAACCAGGAAGTTATCCAAATTATCAGTTCTGTTGGGCTTTTGATGTTGGCTTCTCTACCGAATCTATACTGATGGATTTCAAGCCAGAGCTTGGGAATATTAGGTTAGAATTTTTTGATGACCATGGTAAAGTTGGTAATATTAAATTGCAATTTTCCCCAAAAGAAGATAAATTAAAAGTAATTAACTAAGTTTACTTTTAAGTAGGGGAATAGTGCTGGCTGATTGGGCGGCTGAAATGTTTTCCCAGAACCACCCTTCGACTACGCTCAGGGCAAGTGTCTGGACTACATCCCTGCCTACCGGCAGGCAGGCCACTTCTCGCGCATAACGCACAAGTCTGAACCAAAAATGCTCTCCCGCCGCAAGGAGGAGGGCTTTTTTGTTTGGAATATGCAAAAATCCGTCTTGGGTTCGAGAGCGCAACGGAAATACCACGGAAGGCCAAAGAAATGTATTTGGAAATAGAAATTACAATGAAATAAATAGGTTGAAATTTATGTCAAAAAGTGGGGTAGAATAGAATTGCAACCTTACTTAAAATATGTTAGTAATACTATTATTGTTGACATAGTTTTTTAATGCTACAATGAACTCATAAAAGTATTGTTTCTCTAATCTTATGTTCAACTCCTTGCAAACTACCATAACATTCATCATTCAAGGGGATTCTTTTTATGGAAATACAAAGCAACGGTTCTCTATGTTTTCGTGTCGGAAAAGATGTTTTTATTTTTGAAAAAACAAATTATGATAAACATTGCCAAAAACACGAAATCTTAAAAGATAAATTATTTCTTCAAGAAATTGAAAATACATTTATTTCCCCAGATACTATAACAACACAACCAAACCTTAATAAAAATATTACGATATATTACGGAGTTCTAAAACAAATTCACCACAATAAAAAAAATATTGAGATCAGAGTTTTACGAATACCGGTAATTAAAAGTAAAAAAGTTTACTTTATTAAAACAGCATTTGATTTGTGGGGATTTCAGTGGCAAATTATTCATAGCTCTGAAAAAATTATATGGCAAAAACCAAAATCATTGATCTTATAAACCGCATATCAGAAATAGCAAGAAAAGAGAAATGGACAAAGTCTTATGATAGAGACCTTGATTATTTTTGTTGGACTAATCTTAACCAGACGAAAAATGCTCGTTTGGTAAAGATTTCCAATGAAGTGCTTATTTATTTTAACCCCAAAGGATTAATTAAGGGTATAGGTGTCGAATATCTTAAAAATAATTTTATAGAACACAACCCAGAATATAAGAACTTAACAAAGTTTTTTACAGAAAAGGCAGAAGGGGGAGTTTTTACTATTCCTAAAAGTAAGGAAAAAGAAAAAAAAGTATCAGATGAATTTGATAGTTTTGCGAAAGAATTAGTTAGAGAAGTTAAGGTAGAAAACTGGGAAAACGCACAATCTTCAGAAATGTTAGAAAAACTTATAAGTACTGCTATTAGCAATTAACAAATATTAGTCAACTTATAATCACAAAAAGGGCTTTTCGCCCTTTTTTAGTTTAAAAACAATAGTGAGCCGTATAGTAGGGTAAAACTAAACTTCAACTTTCGGTCGTAAGTCTGGGATATGAATATACTCATTTCGGCTTTGAATCTTGGTTCTAACGTCGTCCACGACCCCACGCATTATTATAGCAATGCAACACAGTTTAAACTTACCACCTCTAGGGGTGGTTTTGGTTTAAAAAGGGAATAAGGGACATGGTTGTTGCCAGAATATGTTGTGTGGTACAATGATATAATATAAATAATTAATAATATATTTAGCATGAAAAAAATAATTATTTCCGTAATTGTAATTATTGTTTTGGCCGTAGCAGGCTTTTTTTTATGGCAAAAAACAAGTTCTCCGGTCCAAAATAACAGCATTGTAGATGTGGATGGCTCTAGTACGGTATTTCCGATTACCGAAGCCATGGCCGAGGAATTTCAAAAAGAACATGAAAATATCCAGGTGGTAGTGGGAATTTCCGGAACCGGAGGAGGCTTTAAAAGATTTTGCCGGGGAGAAACGCATATTAACGACGCTTCCCGCCCCATTAAAGAGGCCGAAATCCAGCTTTGTCTGGAAAACAACATTGAATATCTTGAGTTGCCGATTGCTTTTGACGGATTGGCGGTCATGGTGCACCCCTCAAATACCTGGGTGGATTATTTAACGGTTGCCGAATTAAAAAAAATGTGGGAGCCTAGCGCTCAAGATTCCGTGTTGTACTGGGATCAAATACGTTCTGGCTGGCCTCATAAAAAGATTAATCTGTATGGTGCGGGAGCAGATTCAGGAACGTATGACTATTTTACTGAAGCCATTGTGGGTAAAGAGGGGGAGAGTCGGGGGGATTTTGTCGCCAGCGAGGACGATAATGTGTTAGTTCAGGGGATTTCATCAGATCCTTTGTCGCTGGGTTTTTTTGGATTTGCTTATTATCATGAAAACAGGGAAAAATTAAAATTAATTCCTATTAGTAAGTCTGGTAGTCTGGAAAGTGCCGTTTTACCTAACCCGGAAACCATTAACGATGGTTCATATAGCCCTTTGAGCCGGCCCATTTTCATTTACGCCAGTCTTAAGGCAATTGAACAGTCGGCGGTATCTGAATTTATTGATTTTTATCTTCACCCTTCTAATGCCCAGAAACTGGTAAGCGAGGTGGGATATGTTCCTTTTACCGCATTATTTTATGAGCTTATCGGAAAGCGTTTTGAGGCAAAAATAACCGGTTCTGTTTTTGAAAAAGCAGGGTCTCAGACTGGCGTAACCTTGGAGCAGTTATTTTCAATGGAAGAGAAATAATTAGTCGGCCTATTACTTAGCATGTATAAACATACCTTTCAAACCAAAGAAAAAATTATTGAGTTGATTTTCGGTTTCTGCGGAATGTTTTCCCTCTTTATTACTTTAGGCATTATGGGTATTATATTCTGGGAAACCACCCTTTTTTTCAAGGAGGTGAGTTTGTTTGAATTTATGTTTAGTACCCAATGGACGCCGCTTTTTAGCATCAAACATTTTGGTGTATTGCCGTTGATTACCGGGACATTGCTGGTTGCCGGTATTGCAATGGCTATTGCCATGCCGACTGGGGTTTTAATGGCGATATTTATGAATGAATATGCCAATGCCAAAGTCCGTCGGATACTAAAGCCGGTGCTTGAAATTTTGGCGGGCATACCGACGATCGTGTATGGTTATTTCGCCCTGCTTTCCGTAACTCCTTTTCTTCAAAAAGTCATTCCCTCTCTTTCGGGGTTCAATGCTATTTCGCCCGGAATTGTTATGGGGATTATGATTTTGCCCATGGTGGTTTCTTTGAGCGATGACGCTTTTGGTGCGGTGCCAAAAGAAATGAAACTGGCCGCTTATGCCCTGGGATCTTCCCGATTCCAGGTGGCTTTTAAGATTATATTACCGGCCGCAATGTCGGGGGTTATTGCCGCTTTTATGCTAGCAATTTCCAGGGCGATTGGCGAAACCATGTTGGTGGCGATTGCGGCGGGCATGAAACCCGCTTTTACGTTAAATCCGCTCGTTCCCATTCAAACCATCACTTCTTATATTGTCCAAATAAGCTTGGGGGATACGCCGGTAGGGACCTTGGCGTACCGGAGTATTTTTGCCGTGGCATCAGTGTTATTTATTATCACGTTCATCTTTAATGTTATCGCACAAAAATTACGCCATTCCTTAAAATACTGATATCTATGTTTTTTTCTACTGCGCTTAAAAAATACAACCTGCAAACTAACGGACCTAATGCGGTTTTTTTGATTTTGGTGATGTTGTCTTTTTGCTTTGCCATTGCCATGCTTTTTATGCTATTGGCCAGTATTTTCTATGACGGATTTTTGAGGCTTAGCTGGCAATTTTTGACTCAATTTCCTTCGCGCAATCCCCAAATGGCGGGGATTCTATCATCCTGGGTCGGAAGTCTTTATCTAATGATATTGACTGGAATTATTGCGGTTCCCTTGGGTGTTGGAGCCGCGATTTATTTTGAAAAGTATGCTAAAAAAAATTGGTTTAACCATCTTATGGAAATTAACATAGGCACATTAGCGGGAGTGCCGTCTATCATTTATGGTCTTTTGGGTTTGGCGTTATTTGTCAGAATTATGTCCCTTGACCGGAGCTTGATTGCCGGAGCCTTTACCTTGGCGCTTCTTATCCTGCCGATTATTATTATTTCATCGCGGGAAGCAATACGCAATGTTCCTTCTTTTATGCAAGACGGGGCGCTGGCTTTGGGAGCGACACGTTCTCAGGTAATCAAAACAATTATTATCCCACTATCATTTCCCGGGATTCTTACCGGAGTTATTCTTTCCCTTTCACGCGCCATTGGGGAAACCGCCCCTCTTATTGCCATCGGAGCCCTTACTTACATCGCTTTTTTGCCGGAAAGTATCTTATCTCCTTTTACGGCCCTGCCTATCCAGATTTTTAACTGGATTTCTCGGCCCCAAATTTTATTCCATCACAATGCGGCTGCCGGAATCATCGTTCTTATTTCCATTACGCTTCTTTTGAATATGTCGGCGATTTTTTTAAGAGATCGTTTTGATCGTAAAAATAGTAAATAAAGGGCATTAAACCCTTTGTCGCCTGCGACGTTCGCACATGAACGCATTGCGATGCGTTCATGCACTCACTATCCTCGGCAATAAAAACCGGTATTATATGGAAAAACATATTTTTGAAATAAAAAATCTGAATATTTACTACCATGATTTTCAAGCTGTTAAGAATGTTTCTGTTGCCATACCCTCTTATGTGATTACCGCAATTATCGGCCCTTCGGGGTGCGGCAAGTCTTCTTTTTTACGATCAATGAACCGGATGAATGATTTGATTCCCAATGCTAAGCTGACAGGAGAAATATTATTTCATGGCGTTAATATTTACGACCCCTTGATCAGTGAAGTAAATTTAAGGAGGAGGGTTGGCATGGTTTTCCAAAAACCCAATCCGTTTCCTTTTTCTATTTTTGCCAATGTCGCCTATGGGTTAAAAATTCAAAACATAAAAGATAAAGCCATGATTGCAGAAAGGGTGGAAGAGAGCTTAAAAAGAGCGTTTTTATGGGATGAAGTAAAAGACAGGTTAAAAAAACCGGCCCTTGAACTTTCCGGCGGACAGCAACAAAGGCTTTGCATCGCCCGGGCTTTGGCGGTATATCCCGATACATTACTTTTGGATGAGCCCTGTTCTTCGCTTGACCCGCTGGCAACCGCTAAAATTGAAGAACTGTTACAAAAGTTAAAAAAAGAAGTTAACATTATTATTGTTACCCATAATTTGCAGCAAGCAAAGCGTATTTCAGAATATGTGGGGTTTTTTAATTCCGGTGAGCTGGTGGATTTTGGCCCGACAAAAGAAATATTTGAAAGGTCAGCGCAGTCTATGGTTGGCAGGTATATCCAGGGCATTTTTGGATGAAATTCACATCTTTTATGTCAGGGATTGTGATTTATAAATAATTTAGTTTTAGGTTTAAAGTAGGGGGATTGTGCTTGCTGATTGAGCTATTGAAATGTTTTCCCAGAACCACCCTTCGACTACGCTCAGGGCAAGTGTCTGGACTACATCCCTGCCTACCGGCAGGCAGGCCACTTCTCGCACAAAACAAGGCCATTTTTTTAGGTGGTTTTTATTTACGAAATATTTAAAATGTATTATGATAAAAGCATAGTAGTTTACTTTGAATCACGAAATGGATATTTAAAATGAATTTTCTTGTCTTTTTCCCAATTTTTGTAGCCAAAAATTGGGGAAAATACAAAGAAACCATTTCTTATTCAAAGTAATTAAAAATAACATTTTAAAAAATATGAAAAACAATTTAGAATCCATTTTAGAAACTCGGGGCGAGAAAGGTTTTGCTTTGCCAATGGTTATTGGAGTAATTGCGCTAGCAGTTATCATTGCTGGAGGGGGATATTTTTATATCCAAAACCAATCTAAGGTTGAAGAAGAAAAAAAAGCCATGATGGAAAAAGAGGCAATGGAGAAAAAAGCTGGCGAAATAATGAATAAAAAAGAGGGGACTATGATGACAAAATACACCGGAGCCGTTCTGGCCGGCACGTCATCACCACTTTTAGATTTTACTAAAGCTGATTATGATAGTGCGGTGGCTTCAGATAAATTAATTATTTTATATTTTTATGCTAACTGGTGCCCAATCTGCAAGGCAGAATTTCCATTGATGCAAGAGGCTTTCAACGAAATAACTAATGATAAAGTAGTTGGTTTTCGGATTAATTACAAAGATAATCAAACTGATAGCGATGAGCAAAATCTTGCCCGTGAATTTGGCGTTCCCTACCAACATACCAAAGTTTTCATAAAAGGCGGTAAGCAGGTTTTGAAAGCGCCAGATGGATGGGACAAAGCACGATATACGACAGAAATAAATAAAGCAATTAACTAATGGAAAATAGAGACTCAACTATATTGGGTAAAAAACCTGCGCGCGATTGGAACATCTTTTTTTCAAGCGTATTTTTTGTATTGGGATTTTCTCTGGTGTTTTCTTTGGTGGGGGTACTTTTACAAACGGTACTTTCAAATGTATCTTATACTGTTTCAGAATGGCTGGGCCGGATTGGTGGTGTAATTATTATCTTTTTTGGGTTTTTCTTGCTTGGGTTATTTACCCCAAAATTTCTAAAAACCGACCATAAAATTTTAGTTAAGTATCGGTTTAGATCTCACTACATAACCTCGTTTGTATTTGGCGCAGCCTTTGCTGTCGGTTGGACGCCGTGCGTTTCGGCGGCATTAGGTGCTATTTTGGCGCTGGCCACCACATCGGCTTCCAGTGCCTTTTTGCTCTTAGTTGCTTATACCATGGGTATTGGGATCCCTTTTTTGTTGGTTGGGCTTTTTACTAACGAAGCAAAAAGTCTTATTTTGCGCTTGGGTAAAAAAATTCTGTATTTCCAGTATTTTTTTGGTGTTGTCTTAATCGGCCTTGGTATTTTGGTTTTTACCGGAACCCTGTCCCGTATTAATAATTTTGAATTGTTAACCAATATTTTAATTAATTTAAATTTAACCACATCGATTGGCGGTGGTATTAATTCACTTACCATTTTTAACTTTGGTATTGCGTTTCTTGCTGGAATTGGGTCATTTTTAAGCCCCTGTATTTTACCCATTATCCCAGGATTTCTTTCATATTTGGCCTCAACAGCAACAAAAAAACATGAATAAAAATATTATTTTTGCGTTAGCTTTGGTTATTGTTTTGGGAGTTATTGGATATATTCAAATAACAAAGCCCAAATTATATAGCGTCGGTTCTGGTAATGCAGAGTCAATTGCGTTGGCGCCTTCTTCTGATAAGGTGTTAGATACTTCAACAACCGCATCGCCAGCATTAGCCAAAACTCGCATGATGAATATTGAAGAGAAAGCCAAAAAGTATTCACCGGCGGTGGAAATAATTCCCGGAGGCCAATTTATTAATGCCGAGCCGTTTACCCTAAAAAGTTTAATTGGAAAAAAGGTTATTCTGGTTGATTTTTGGACTTACACCTGCATAAATTGTCAGCGCACCACACCCTATTTAAAAGAGTGGTACAGAAAGTATAAAGACCAAGGGCTTATAATTGTTGGCGTGCATACCCCAGAATTTGAATTTGAAAAAGAGTATAGTAATGTAAAAAAAGCCGTGGAGGATGAAGGTATTTTGTATCCGGTAGTTCAAGATAATAATTACGCTACTTGGAGTGCGTATGGTAACCGGTATTGGCCGCACAAATATCTTATTGATATTGATGGTTTTATTGTGCACGATAAAATTGGCGAAGGGGGATACGATGAATTCGAAAAAGCCATTCAGAAAGCTTTAGCAGAAAGAAATTTAGTATTAGGACTTAAAAATTCAGTTGATATCAATATAGCCAATCCCAAAGATGTCATAATTATGGATAGTTCTAAGGTGCAAAGCCCGGAAACTTATTTTGGTTCTGCCAGAAATGAATATCTTGGTAACGGTAAAAAAAGCACTTCAGGAAACCAAGTCCTTTCATTTCCAGATAATCTTTCGGTAAATAAATTATATCTTGATGGCACTTGGGATTTTCAAAACGAATTTGCAGAAAGTAAAAGCGCCACGGCAAAAATAAAGTTTTTGTATAATGCAAAAAATGTCTATTTGGTGGCAAGTTCGGATGAGGGAGTAACCGTTAAAATATTCCAAGACGGTGCGCTTATTAAAACAATGACCATTAAGGATCATAGACTGTATAATATTGTTGAAGGCACAGATTATGGGAAACATACACTTGAGATAGAAATTGATAGGGCAGGGCTAAAAGCCTTTGCATTTACGTTTGGCTAATAATTATTCTAAAACATTGGTGAGGTAAGCTAAACTTCAGCTTTCTGTCGTAAGTCAGGAATGTAAATATACTCTTTTATCGCCTAAAATTACGATGGTTAAAATATAATATTTCAAATAATTTAAAGGTCGAGAAAAAGTAATATTATTAAACGATGACAAAAAATGTATGACAAGTAAAATTATAGGTATTATAGTAGCGGTATTAGTTATTGTCGCTTTAGGTGCCGGTGCAATGTATCTTTTTAACCGACAAATGTCCTCGCAAAGCTATAATCCAGAAACTCAAGGCAAGGTGGTATTTGGAGTTACCGATGTTGCGGAAGATATGAGTGGCGTCAGTTCGGTTTTTGTTACGGTAAATAAAGTTGAAATTCACAGCGCAACCGAGGGCTGGGTCACAGCTTCAAACGAAACAAAGCAATACGATCTTTTGGTATTAAAACAATCGGGGGCAGTGTCGTTACTTGCCAATGCAAATGTTAATGTTGGGACGTATGACCAAATGAGGCTTATGATAAGCAAAGTTACTGTGGTAAAAAATGGAGTATCACAAGATGCAAAACTTCCTTCAGGAGAATTAAAAATTATTTCAGATATTGTAGTTAATGCCGATAAGACATTGACGGTAGTTTTTGATTTTATGGCAGACAAATCATTGCACGTAACCGGCAACGGCAAATTCATTTTTGCCCCCGTGGTAAAAGTTAAAAAGCAAAGCAATGCTAATGTTGAGTTAAAGTCAAATGGTGAAATAAATATAATGGGTGGCAACCAAGAAAATGATGAAAATATTGGTATGGACGAAAAAGGAGAAGTCAAGAATGATTTTGAGTTAAAGGGTGATCTTGATATTGATGAAAATGATGATATTAAAATTAAAGTAAATATTGAAGGCAATATAGAAACAGACAATGAATTAGTATTTAATTTTAGTGCTCAAAATAATTCTGGTGTTTCTGGTACGGCGATTTTAGAAGAAGATGATGATGGAAATATAGAAGTTGCTTTAAAGTTGAAAAATAGTATTTTGGGAATACTTTCTCCCGCACAGCCAGCACATATACATTTTGGTAGTTGTTCAAATATTGGAGGCGTAAAATATCCTTTAAATTCCGTTGTTAATGGAAAATCAGAAACAGTGCTTAATGTTTCTTTGACTGATCTTAAAACTCAGCTTCCTTTGGCGATTAATGTCCATAAATCTGCTGCCGAATCAAATATTTATATTGCTTGTACTGATCTAAATTTTTAGATTAGGAAAAATAGAGTAATAAGCTATAATAAGTCGGGTGGCCTTTTGGGGTTACCTAAAATTAGCTAACAAAAACCACCCTTTATTTTGAGGGTGGTTTTTTGGTATAATCTTGTAAACAAATATGCAAAGCATATTTTCGGTGCTCGTTCGGTAATAAAAACTTGCGAATCTTTATTGCCTTCACTCACTAGAAAATAAACCAATCCGCCAACTGGCGGACTAATCCTTCGATAAAAACTCAGGACAAGTTATTGTGCCACTGGCTGCACACTTCGGCAAGCTCAGTGCAAGCAAAGTGAACACCTCATATTTTTCCTCGTAAACTAATATTTTGAAAATGGTATTTTTTAGTGGTTTTGTTTGTTTGACATATATGCTACGAGGGCTATAGTGATATTAGAGGTCAGCACATTAACAATTTTGTAGATGTGTTGTAAAACATATTTAAAAACTCAAAAGGAGGGTAGGTTTTATGGCGACTGAAGACTATGTGCATACTTTGTTAAGCCAGACCGAGCGAACACAATACATGCTCGATTTGATGAGGGTGGTAAAAGAAACCGGAGATCATGTCCTTAATATTGACCGCGAGAAAGTATTTGATACGGTGGAAGTTGCACGCCACCAATTTTCAACGGTGGACGCCGAAGCCAACAGCAGGCTCCGAGCTATTTTGGAAATGAGAATGAAAATGTTTCCCGGGACAGTGCTTGAGGAATCGGATATTCCTCGTGCTCGCCTTGAGCCGGATCGCCTTAAATATCCTCTGTTAATTTGTGATGCGGTTGAGGGATCGACCAATGCCAAGCGCGGATTGGTTGCTTATATGCGCCGGCCGATTTTGGCAGGAACCCTTGCCATGGTGGTGGAAGGCGAGGAGCTTTCCATGATTGCTGCGAGCGCCTTTTATGATTTTTCTTCGCGCAAAGTTTTATCAAGTGTCCGCACGGAAGCAGGATGTTTTCTGTCATTTATTGATGGGCAAATCATTGATCAAAGTTTTGTATTGGAAACAAAAGGGGATTCGCATGTATATGCGATTGTTCCCGGATACTCGCATGCAAATGTAGGGGCAAGGGCCGCCATTGAATCTATGCTTCTTACTGTAGGTATTGAAAGTGCAGGAGGTTCCCGTTCATCGGCTCAAGATTTGGTAAGCATCTTTTGTAATCAAGCTGATGCTTATGTGGATTTACGGGCTTTGTTTCCTGGCAGTACCGAAATCCGCGATGAAGTGTTGCATACCTGGGATGTCGGCGGACTTCTGCCTGTTTTAGACAGCGTGGGGTTTCGCATCACTGACATTACCGGCCAAAGCTGGCAGCGCTTGCGCATTTGGGATCGCATGGCTATTATTGTTTCCAGGCCGACGCTCCAATCGCGCATCGTTGACGTATTGAAAGGACTTTCGTTTGTTTCATCCCTGTTTGCGCCAGAGACTAACAATGTCATCAACTTCCCAACACCCAACATCGGGTAGAAGAAAGGGGGCGGTTATGCTCTTTGAGACTAGAAAGACAGATTTGCTCAAATTGTGCCCTTGTTGCAATGGAAAAATTGTCCGGTGCATTCGCAAAGGTACCTATGAATCAGAGAGTTATGGCAACACCCATGGTCTGCAAATTTGGGATCGATGCGAAGAATGTAAGAAAATTTTTGGCCAGACCGATGTAGCTATTGCCTTTCCGAATGAATTAGAAGATCAAATGATGGCGGCATTTGATCGCTGGGATCAAAGAACCCTTGAAGATTGGGAATTCTCCGAAATAATCCAAGTTGCTTTTTTCGGTTTCGGGGGCTGGGTTTTCAAAATTGGATAAAGAGTCGGCATTATTAATATTATGGATCCAACACATTAAAAGGCCAACGTTCGTTTGGCCTTTTTTATTATTGACAAAATAATTGCAAAGTATTAAATTTAAATTGATGTTGTTCTTTCAATGTTTATTGCAAAAGTGAGGCAACTATGGCGAAGTCACCAAAAGAAAAAGCTCTCACCTCCGATCAAGAATTTTTCATTTGGGATTACACCCTTCGGCAGAAGGAACCGGATGATCGCCATCCCAATGACGTAATTCAAACGGATTATAATGGTGATCGGTGTCGGTATCTTTTGGACATGGCAAAATGGCACCAAATTACATTTTGTGATACCTGTAGCAAGGCAAAACAAGAGTGCCGATGCGGCGTCAATCCAATTAATGTAATACCTTGAAACATTTTTTGCCTCCAAAAACCCTGCGATAATTTCCACGGGTTTTTTATTTAAACCGTGAATTACCAAATGTCCCGATAAAAATCGAGGATTCTCGATGCCCTAAAAAGGGGCATCGGGACTTTCGCAGGATTTTCTTCAATTTATAGCTAAAAATTGGAGAAAAGACAAGAAATATTCTTTTGATTGTGCATTTGGTAATTCACGGCGTTAATAAGCCAAGTTCTTGTATTTGACCTGGTTGCGCCAAATCGTACGAACAGGGGGTAAGCCTCTGTTTTGTCTATTGACAAGTGCAACTAGGTTGCATTAGTATTGAGGTATTATCAAACTAACTGATATTCATTATGGAGAAAGCAAGCCAAATTTTAAAAAGCATCAAAAACAAAGGATACCGGTACTCTCTTGCTAGGGAAACTATCTTGGATTCCATTATAAAAAGCAAAAGACCTCTTTCATATTTTGACTTGCAAAAGCTCTTTAATAGAAAGAAGTTATCGGTAAATAAAACAACCATATACAGGGAATTGAACTTTTTGAAAGAGCAAAACATTATCAAAGAACTACAATTTAATGATGACATTAAATACTATGAGATTATGCCAAAAGAACATCATCACCATGCTGTATGTAATAAGTGTGAAACCATTGACCACATAGAACTACAACAAGATTTGGACGCACAAGAGCAATCAATTTTTAAAAATAATAAATTCAAAGTATTGGCTCATTCGCTTGAATTTTATGGCATCTGTAATGCTTGCATAAAAAGTGAAAGTTAAAGCTTAAAAAATATGACTAAACAAACAAAAATTATTATCTGCTTTCTTGCAGGACTTATTTTCGTAGGTCTTCTGACAATTATTTTAAATAATATCTACAAGACACCCGAAGTAAAATCCGACAAGATTCACGTATCGGCAAGTTTTTATCCACTCTACTTTTTCTCTCAGCAAATCGGAGGAGATAAAGCTGATGTAGTAAATATCACTCCTGCGGGGGCTGAGCCGCACGATTACGAACCAACCGCACAAGATATTGCCAAAATTGAAAATAGTAAATTGTTGGTGTTAAATGGGGGCGGGTTGGAAACATGGGGAGATGATATTAAACAAAATCTTGAGTCTAAAAATACCGTTATTGTAACCACTGGCGAGGGATTAACAAATCAACAAGTAGTAGAAGAAGAGGAAAATATGACAGACCCTCATATTTGGTTAAGTCCTCAGTTATCCAAAGAAATCGTAGATAGAATTACTAACGGATTTGTGCAAATTGACCCCGCAAATAAAAGTTATTATCAGTTACATGCCGATACTTTAAAAGCTAAATTAGATAACTTAGACAAAGAATATAAGCAGGGGATGGCAAGTTGCACACAAAAGAATATTATTACTTCTCACGCCGCCTTTGGTTATTTAGCTACGGCTTACGGACTCAATCAAGTCCCTATCACTGGATTATCGTCAGATGCAGAACCTTCGCCCCAGCAATTAGCCGATGTTGTGAGGTTTGCCAAAACCAATAACGTAAAATACATCTTTTTTGAAAGTTTGGTCAGCCCTAAATTATCAAACACTATTGCGACCGAAGTGGGAGCAAAAACCCTTGTGTTAAACCCAATAGAGGGCTTAACCAATGAAGAAATATCACAAGGTAAAAGTTATTTCACTGAAATGCAACAAAATTTAGTCAATTTAAAAATAGCACTAGAATGTCCCGATGTGCGATAAAAATCGGCATCGAGGATCCACGACTATGTCGGGACAAGTAGACCATTCAAAAAATATCATTGAAATTAAGGACATATCTTTTAGTTATGGGGGTGAAGAAGTGTTAAAAGATATTACCCTTAATATACATAAAGGAGATTATCTTGGAATTGTCGGTTCTAATGGGGCAGGTAAAACAACTTTGTTAAAAGTAATATTGGGTCTTTTAGATTCCTCCAAAGGTTCAATAAAATTATTTGGACAGGATATTAAGAAGTTTAAGGACTGGTCAAAAGTCGGCTATGTGCCACAAAAAGCCACTAACTTTGATGTCAATTTTCCTGTCACTGTCAAAGAAGTCGTGAAAATGGCAAGATTCGCAAAAAGAGGGCTATTCCATTTCACTAAAAAAGAAGATGAAGTAATCGTAGAAACAACCCTAAAACAGGTTGATATGTGGGAGTATAAAGACCGCTTAATTGGGGACTTGTCTGGCGGGCAACAACAAAGAGTTTTTATAGCCCGAGCCATTGCAAGTCAGCCAGAAGTTATCTTTTTAGATGAGCCAACAACTGGGGTTGATAAAAACGCCCAGAATGAGTTTTATAATTTGTTGAGGAAATTAAACAAAGAACTAAATTTAACATTAGTCCTCATCACTCATGATATTGATAGAATAACCAAAGAAGCAATGCACATTGCTTGCATTGACCATATTTTAATTTGCCATACATCGGCAGAAGAGTTTATAAAACAAAGCGAATTTTTAAATATTTCTGGTCAAAATATCAAAATTATTACTCATCACCATAATTCATGGTAACTAAATGTTTTTAGATATTTTCCAATACGGTTTTATTATAAGGGGACTGGAAGCAGGAATTATCGTTGCTATTATTGCGCCTCTCATTGGAATATTTTTAGTGTTGAGGCGATACTCTTTAATCGCTGATACACTTGCTCACGTTTCCCTTGCGGGTATTGCAATCGGATTATTATTGGGCATAAACCCCGTTTTGACGGCTCTGGGAACAACCATAGTTGCTTCTTTGGGTATTGAAAAATTAAGAACCTCAAAAAGAGTATATGGTGAATCAGCATTAGCCCTTTTTCTATCTGGCAGTTTAGCTTTGGCTATTGTGCTTTTAAGTTTAGCTCACGGTTTTAATACCAATCTTTTTAGTTATCTTTTTGGAAGCATTGTTACGGTTACCAAAAGCGATGTTTATATCATTTCAGCTTTGGCGTTTATAGTAATATGTGTTCTTGTAACATTTTACAAAGAGTTGGTGTATATTACCTTTGACGAAGATTCTGCAAAGGTAAGTGGAATACCTACAAAGTTTATCAACACCATTCTTATTATCCTTGCGGCGATAACCGTTTCATTATCAATCCCTATTGTCGGAGTTTTATTGATTGCCGCTTTAATTGTTATTCCCGTAGTTTCTGCCTTGCAATTAAGACAGAGTTTCTTAAAAACTATCTTGTATTCAGAAATCATTTCACTTTTTTCTGTTATTTCTGGGATATTTTTAGCTTTCTACTTTAATCTATCAACGGGCGGGACAATAGTTTTAATTATGCTTGCAATATTCATCTTGATTTTTACTTTAAAGCGGTTGT
>Ga0209542_10008847_pt1 | contig 18659 bp, 23 predicted proteins | sample RifCSPhighO2_01_FD_184028 | JGI IMG/M metagenome (GOLD analysis project Ga0209542, IMG submission 184028) | Soil microbial communities from Rifle, Colorado - Rifle CSP2_plank highO2_0.1 (SPAdes) (version 2) | ecosystem: Environmental > Terrestrial > Deep subsurface > Rock core/Sediment ...
TTATAGTATATTTTAAACATTGCTAACGTCTTTTCATGTGTATAAATTTCCGTAAGGAAATGTTTAAAGCAAGCAGTAACTTTACGAAAATTAGAGCAATCGAAGAGAGGCTAAAAAATGCAGTTAGATGACAAGTTCTATAGAAAAATAATGAAAAAAGGAAAGGGCGTATTTGAGATGCTCGAACAGTACGATAAGACGAGGGAATGGCCTCTCGGAAGAAAACGCATAGATATAACTCTCTCGAAAAGAACAATTCAAAGGTTAAGGTTGCTTAAGGCAAAACATGGCAAGCCAATCTCGCGCATTATTGAAGAAGCAGTCGACAATATTTAAATCGTTCCCGTAAGATATTTTTTTCGTTCTTCTTCGGGGAATCTTTCAATCGCATACCTAAGCATCGTTCTCGGCATGTGCTTATAATTCTTCTTTAAAAAATCCTTTAGCACTTTTTCATCTCGTTTCCCAACTTCGCGTAGCATCCATCCGCACGCTTTATGGATTAAATCGTGTTTATCTTTTATCAATAGTTCAGCAATACGCAGAGTTTCATCAAACCTTCCTTGTTTAATAAAATTAAATGTAGACACTATCGCAATTCTTCTTTTCCACAGATTAGCTGATTCAGCTAGTTCAAACAACATTTTCTTATCTTTATCAAATAAATAACCTCCTAATATTCTATCTGCGCTCAAATCAACGAGGTCCCAATTATTTATGTGCTTTGTATTTGACAAATAAAAATCAGCAATTTCTTTTTTATCATCTGATTTTTTATATTTCTCAACCAAAATCAGCAGAGCAATAAGCCTTTCTTCGTGTATTTTTGATTGAAGATGTTTTTTAACCTCATTTAATTCAATATGCGCAAATTGTTTGGCAATCTCCCTTGATTGAGGCACAGTTATTCCAAGAAAAACATCCCCTTCGCCGTACTCTCCTCTGCCTGTCTTGAAAAATCCCTGCAAAATGCGCGCTTTTTCAGGATTTGCATGCTTCTGCAGTTCTTCGCACAGCGATATCACGCCTAAAGACACATGTCGCAGTTTTTAATACTTTACAACTGAGGAATTCCACTCGTCTTTGACGAGTGGTTTTAATCACTCGTGGAATTCCGAGGTGCTCAAGAACCACACGAAGTGTGGCATTCGCATGCCACCAGTCTGTGACTGGTGGTTCTTGACAAAGAAAAAATAAAAAGAAAAATATTCGTTGCTTATCTGCAAGGCGTCGGACTTCTATAGATATGCCCGTAGGTATCCACACAGACAGTAGCGTTCCCAGTTCCCCTCAAGTCTCCCACATTGAGCGAACCTACATCCGCGCCCTCCGTAACCATCAAGTCATCTAATATTAACACTCCATCTCCACTTGCACCATTCGCAAAAACCGTTCGGAGACGTAAACCTCCGCCGGCGCTCTCTCCAAACAGATAACCTTCATTTTGGAGGTTGCTTGCAGTTCTTATGAGAAGCTGAGAGGTCTCAAGTCGGTTAAACAATCCAAGAGGCGCAGTCACCTTGGTGCACGCGCTAACTTCACGAGCATTGACAGATGAACTTGCACGGCACGCATTTAGGCTAGGAGGGTACCCAGGCGACAAAGCAGCAACATCATCTTCGCCGTCGCCATCGTTTCCCCAGAGCCTGAACTTTTCCCAGTTCAGAGCTGATACCGAAGCAAACATTGATGTCAGCAGGACAGCGCTCAAAAAGCCAAATATAAAATATAATTGCTTATTCATTTTTCACCTCCTTTCACCACATAATTATAGAAACACTAACGATAAATGATATATATATATATCTCCCCACTGTGAAAATTATTTCTTCATCGCCATTCTATGGATTTCAGGCGTTTTGGCTTTGGTAGTATGTTTATCTGCTTTAGTCTGCTGTTCTGCTAGTCTTTCTTTCACGATAGCAGAAGCTTGTTCTTTTTCCTGTTCTGACTTTTTCTCTTCAGCAGTTTGCTCCTCTTTCTTTTTCTCTTCAGCAGGAGCTTTCTTATCGGCTTTCTTATGATGTCGCGCGTGCTTGCTCTGTATAAACCCAATATGCTTCGGAGTATCAGCAAACGTCACACGCACTATATCTTTCTCCCTGACGGCGCGGACTTTCACACGCGTCGGAGCATTGCGCGAGCCGCGCGCCCAGATTTCATTGTTGAGATAACTATCAATCTTTATTTTATCCAAATCGCGGTCATACACCCTCATGTGTCGCGCAATAAACTCCTTGATGGCAACAATCGCCTTGCGCGTCCGCTTGTAGCTCGGAACTTTGGACCATTCCTTTTTCAGCGGAATGACGTATGTCCTTTCAAGTGTTTGTTTTATCTCTGTCATAGTTTTATCCTAAATGTGTTTTGTGTGCGCGGCGCGGTTTTATCTTCAACTTTGTGCGTCTCCATGAGCGTCGCACAGCAGTCAGCTCCGAAGGATGCTTGCGCTTGCCTTTGCCGTACGCACGAATAACTGCCCAGAACGGCGCCCACTTCGTGCGGCGTCCGTATACACCAAGCACGACTTTCTTGTGATAAGACTGCGTCATTGTGGCATTTCCCCTCTAACAAATTTTGCTTCTGAACCTACACGGTATCCCGAAGGAAAATCTATAAGGACAACGCCTTGTGAATTTCTCCTGCCCCGTTCTAATCGAACAACAAAATATTCTCCACTTCCAACTCTTCCCACAATAAAATTTTCCCTAGCTACTTCTATCTTTGCTTCTTCAGGCAAGTCGTAGCCTATTCTAAGCTTTTTGCCTGTCTTAATTGGAGCAAACCAATAAGTATCGTTTTCAGACCCTGCATCTTTTTTTGGTGCCACTCTAACGGTTCTTCCTGCAGGAATTCTGGTGCTAAAAATCATTTTTATTTCACACTCTCCAGCAATTGTTTCCCTTTAGGCGTAAGCTGTCGCCCTGCGCGCTTTCCCTTGGCTTTTTCAATATAGCCTGCGGCTTCAGCTTGCTGTAAAATAACCCGAATAATTTTGCCTGCGCCCTTTCGGAACTCAGCCGGTTTCATGCCTCGGTTTTTTCTATTTCCATATCTCGTTCGTAAACGCTCCACGCCAACAACGCCCCGCTTCTGCATCTGTTTCAATATGCTCGCCGTGCGCTTGTACCAGAAATCAGAATCATCAATCGGTCGCATTTTGCCTGCACCGCTTTTCACCAGCGCAACCCACTCAGGCGGCGTAAAATCACCTGATTGTTTCAAGAGCTTAGCTAATTCAATATTATGCGCCTGCGGATTAATATGTTGCGTATGTATCATAGTCTAAGAAGTAAAAAAGACCCCTTATAAATCTTACCCACGTACACCGACTAGGGCTAGGCGCTTCCTTAGGATAATCGTGAACCCCACGATGGTATGAACAAAATTGCCCCCGATGCGTCGCGCAAGTTGGTGCGCGATTTCCTGAACCTTATCTTTCGTTGGTGCCTGACTTTTCAATACAGAAATACGGATTACCTTATGTGTTTTAAACCCAAGTCGCAGGCTTTCAATCGCTCCTTCAGTGATACCAGACTTACCAATCTGAAATTTCATGTACTGGCTCATGTGCTTACCGCCATATTTCCGGCAGGCAACGCAGCCATAAGTTCATCATGATTTACGTTGTTCTCAAGAATGACCTCACACTGCGCAACAGCTACTTGTTTGTCTAAATTGCCCGGAGAAATGTGCGCGAGCACTCGTACAGCACTCTGCAACGGCACTGCGCGCAGCACACCTTTCTGTTTAGTAAGCACCAACCCGAGACTAATTTCAACATTTTTTACTTTCCCTTTAACGTGCCACATTCCAGTCTTTGCTCCTTTAGGCTTGCTGAGTTGCTCACTGGTAAAAATATCAACACTGGTTTTCTTGGCGCGTGTCTTCCATGCCTGGCTGAAACACGCGGTGAAAATCGCAGTTTCTTTCAGCTCTTCATTGCCAACCCCACTGCGCTCTTTTATAATTACGCTAAACGGACTCCCCGGAGCACTCGTATGAAGAACATAATAGCTCGGCCTCATGGCGAGTATGTGCGTAAGCAGTTCGTCATTTTGAGCGGCGTTTTTGCCTCCAACGACGAGTGTATTCTTCGATGTATAAAACCAACGGTAACGAGTATAGTCTTTCATACAGCCAGCACAGAATGCATGTTTTTAAGGGTTTGGAACAGGAAAAGCTCAGCACACAGTTGATTTCACCAGACCAACACGTTTTATATCGAAGTCAAGCTCTTTTGTCGAGATGAGCTGTCCATCGCGTTTAATCTCTATCTTTGTAGTAAGCAGACCTTCGGCCGCGTCGTTGGGCAGGTCAAAGCGTACAATGCGTTTCGGCTCACTGTCTCCTGGCGCAACACGACCCTTCCATCCAAGTCCGCCGCGTGTCCAGCTCTGCACTTCCGAATCTGTCACATCTTCGGCTTTAAGGCTTATAACATTGATTTCGTAATCAGCAGCTCGCTCAGCATTAATGCCGCAGTAAGCCGAGTTCAGCTGACCCGGAATCATCTGCACAGCATCGCCCACAGCCCCAATGCATTCAATCTCTCCCTGCGATGAGCCAAACAACCGCGTTATTTCGCCGCGTACTTTGCTGTTGATGTCGCTCGTTAATCCGAGCGCTCCACACATGATATTGCGCACAAGCACCATCCCGATGATAAGCATGGTCACGCCCAGCACAAGAACGACAATCGTTCCCACCGATAGTTCAAGTGCGGCTCGTTTTGAGTGCATGTTAAGAAAGTCCCCGCAGTTGTGGAATTGCGAGAGGGTTCTGCGCAAAGTAAAAAGCAATGATTATCGAGATAATGAACAAAACAATTCCGAGTATGATGCTGATGATGCCGAGGATTTTTCCTCTTCGCGACCAGACATTCTCTCCTAACATTTTCTGTTTTTTGGAAAAAACCAAACCTACAATGCCTAACACGAGCCCAACAAGCGGATTACTAAAAAAAGCCAGCGCAATTCCAGTAACCCCCAACGTCACGCTTGCAACACCAAAACTATTATCCGTCGTTAAACCCTCTTTCTTCATGTTCACTCAAGAGCATTATCTTTTATAAATGTTATGTCAAGGAACTTGACAGAAAACCGCACCGCTCAGAGATTTTTAACCTTTGATGACCGTCAAGAACAGTGTTCTCGAGGTTTAAATGCGCGGTCGTTCCTTGAGCATCCAAAAGTCCTAAACGACCCCCACACTTTAGTATGGAACAAAACTCAAGGACTTTTTGATGTTAGAAAGCAGCGCGATAGGACAGAATCACAAGAAGAATATTAATTAGATAAATGCCTGCGCATACTAGGCAGAATGCGCGAATCTTGGCGTACTGCACATATGCCAAATAAGCACTTCCTAACACTGCCAATACAGACAGCACAAGAATATACCCAGTCTCTTGCACCAAGGAAAGTGCAAAAATAATAAGATAAAATATCATTCCATATACTGCATTAGAATTTCCAAGAAGCGCCCCGTACTTGCTGGTAAATGTTTTTGTGCACGAAACACGGTCATTAATATCGCAGGCAGCACGATATCCCTTTTTCTTGCCAGCAAGTTGCTCAACATGCCAGGCGTAGAAGGACAATACGAATCCGACCGCTGCTAAAAAAGCTAATGTCCACATTATCTCAATACTTCAAACTACTTTTTAAAGATTTGTGGCGCGTTACATTAACCTAAGTTATTTTAAAGACCTCTTATAAATAATCCCATTCGATTCACAGCATTATGGGGATGAAGGGAATCGAACCCCTGACAACACGAGCTTCAGTCGTGCGCTCTCCCACTGAGCTACATCCCCGTGTGAAAGCACAGTAAAAACAGCTTTAAAAGGTTTAGCCCACCTATTAAACTTGTAAGCAACTATATACATCTGAGTGCTATAATTGTTATAAATCCTCGTGCTACTCCAGTAAAATGAGTAATCGCCCTCTTCCCCCCGAACCAAAGCATCTTCCTCCGTTTCGTATAGGAGACGATAAAGGCGGACTGCCTCAGAGGATTGCACGTCCGCATCAAGGAATGATTATTACAGGACCATTGCATCCGTTTGCAGATGTCGTTCAAGGATTTTCATTTAGTTTTCAAACCTCTCCTTTGACAGAATCAGGACGCCATTCAGAAGAAAGGGGTTCCTGCATAGTTTATCTGGATGGAACTTCCCCTTACTGTTCTGATAAGCTTGACCCCTTCGCAGGAGTCCGCTTTTGCCGCACATTAGTTTATACTAGTCCAACACAGCCACGGGGCACCCGTCAACAATACGAATGTTATGCTTTGCCTCTCCGCTTAGTTAGAGAAGTAACGCAAGGCGTGCTGGGTGCAGACAGTCCAAATATCTTAACGCAGAACCAAGGAATAGCTATGGTGGAAAGAATATTAGAACTCCAGTCTGGCGGAGAGCCAAGTAGAGAGTATGCTAATTTGAATCCTGTTGCCCAGGCAGACGAGAAGTATTTTAAACAATTAGACCCTACCTTGCTCAAGGAGTTATCTGACCTTTTAAGAATCGGAAAAATTCCAGCCAGAATTCGTTCTTTGCGGAATCGAAGACAGCCTAAGCAAGAATAAATGTGAGTCGGCAACGCAGACTTTCGTCCGCGAAGATAGACTCACGTTTCAATTTAAATAATGAGTGAGTCGGACATAGGCCAGATTCTGTCGAATTTCGTTGTGCGAACAATTCGTGCTGACATCTGTCTTTGCGTGCGGCTAAGGCACTTGCATCCACGAAGGCGCCAATGCTTTTTCAAGCACCCCACAGCCCTAACGAGTGTGGCGTTTCATCCTATCCTTATACGCATAGCTCCCTGCATAGTTCATAGCGCGCATAATGGCGGTGTCGTTTCTGTGACGTTGCTTAACCTCACGGCTAACTGCATTTCAACAGTTCGTGTTGTACCGTTATCGACGATAACGATAGATGTCCGGACCTTCCTCAGGAGAAAACGTATGTGCGCCTTTGCCCATTCAAGAGCACTCCCGGAGTCAGCTGTCCGACTCACAAAAATAAGCAGCCAAACACGCTTTTAAACTTTCCGATGCGGGTGTATAAAGTATCTTCCGTGTAAAAAGCATTATATCCTCTCTTATCAGTATCTCCGCTAAAATAATAAAATAAGATATTTCTTTCTATTAAAATCCCTTAGAAAGAAATAAATTGCTCAACTTATGGTGAAGGACATACAATTTGAGAAATTATATGTGTCTTTCACTATAAATCCCCAGACATACTATTTTTTCAATACTTGCAAGATAAATTCATTATCGTAATATTCTATTGTCCAGTCAAATAAGGATCCGCTTGCGTTTGCTGTGGGAACGCGGCTTGCAGTTCATAAAGTGCGCGTCGTCTTTCATGACGCATATGCACAATTAGCGAGATAAGAACCAAAATAAATAACAATGCGTGCACGGCAAGAACGCCTGCAGCTGTCTTGCTGAGGAGTTTTGACTGCCGTAGATTCGTAAGGGGCGAGCATCCAAGAGGTCCACACGCGCCCATTTCCCACGCCAAATGAGGATAATCGTCAGGCAGCATTTCCCACACGTTCGTAAAGTCCCACCCCGCATAATTGCTTTGTGTTTGCATTTGTGCAGTTGTGCGCCCTTCACCGCCAGCGCTCACGCTCTGCCCGGATGTTTGTGTGTCCCAATATGATGAATTTACTCGTGCTGCCAAAGCCTTCCCAACCAATCCTCCAGCGCCGTTAACATTCGCGGCATTTACAGCACCTGTTGAATAAGAGGTTACAATATTGGCCTGCCAAACGCACCCAACCAACCCTCCGGCATAAATTAATGAATTGTCACTGCATCCGTTCCAAAGTGGACTGTTTATGCTGTCTGTAGCAATCACGTTTCCCAAAGCATACGAATCAAATATCGTCGCATTATATGTATACGCCCCCACAAGCCCCCCAACGTGAGTTTTTCCCCCTACATTTCCCTGAGCAAATGATTGGAATATATTCGCGTTAGCCGAACCTCCCACAAGCCCCCCAACAAAAAATTCACCACGTATATTGCCCTGCGCATAAGATTGCACGATTTGAACGTTAAGTCCTTCGCCTATAAGTCCTCCTACACTCTCATTGCCATAAATATCTCCCAAGGAATATGAATTCTGTATAATTGAATTTTCGGTAATCCCTGCAAGCCCCCCAGTTAACCTTTGTCCGCCATTGACGTTTCCTGTCGCAAATGAATTATTAATAAATCCTTCATATTGAGAACCAACCAATCCCCCAACCATGGCCGCACTACTATCTCTCATGCTCGCATTTACGTTTCCATGCGCTTCTGAATCTGAAATGTTCCCAATTAATGTCCTTCCAACCAATCCCCCAACATATGCGTATCCGCTCACATTTCCATATGCGTCAGAATTAAAAACAGATGAACTGCTCAAATCTCCAACCAACCCCCCCACAAACGTTCCAGCAGAATTATTCATATCGCGCGTAGCAACGTTTCCTGTCGCAAATGAATTATTAATAAATCCTTCATATTGAGAGCCAACCAACCCCCCGAGAAAACCAGTGCTTATTCCGTACCCTATTACATTCCCACTCGCCCACGAACCAGTTATATTCCCAACCAACCCGCCAGCACCCACAAGCCCCCCAACCCAACTATCTCCTTCTACATTCCCCGTCGCCGAACTATCAATTATCGTTCCGCCATAATTAGAGCCAACCAACCCCCCCACATACCTATATCCAAATACATCGCCCGCCGCCGAAGAATTAATAATCACCCCATTATTATTTGAAGTAAAACCCCCGACATTGGAAATTCTTGTGGCGTTCACAGTTACTGAAGCAGAAGAATCACTAACTGTGCCGGCTTGAATCGCTCCTATGAATCCTCCAACAGTTCCGTAAGTGTTGTTAATTTCCAGCGAACCATCAACATGGACATTCATAACAGAGGTGTTAAATATATACCCTGCGACAGGTCCGACATAGCGAGCGTTTCCGACATTGTTATTCCTATTATTAATAATAATAGATGCGTTGGAGATTCTTAAATTTTTTAATTCTCCGTGGAAAATTGCGCCAAAAAGCCCATAAAAACGCGGTGCTCCGCTATCATTATAATAATTAAAATTAGCAATAATATGATTTTGCCCATCATAGACTCCTGTAAATGGGTCGTTATCGCTTAAACCAATAGGCAACCAGTTATATCCCACAAGGTCAATATCGCAAACCTGCCGATAATTCGCCGTCAGATTATTCCTCACATTATCTAAGTCCTGCGGTGTGCACACTTCTATCCAATCACCCCCTCCAGTTCCTCCTGTTCCATTCGTGACCACGATAATACTGCTCGCGCTTCCAAGCGCTCCGTTATTATCCTGAACAGTCAAGTTTACTGTGTAATTTCCAGCAGAATTATAAATATGTTGAGCAATTTGCCCGCTTCCTGCAAAACCTTCCCCAAAGTCCCATTGGTAAGAAATTATATTCCCATCAGGGTCGCTAGAACTGGAGGCATTAAAATCAACCGTTAAGGGCGCTATCCCGTTCGTCGGATTAGCTGTAAAATTCGCAATAGGCAGGAGATTAGTACTTGCTTGGCTAACTGTGACTACAGAAGTCGCACTCGTGTTTGCACCCGCATCATCTCGCACAGTTAATCTGATAGTATAATTTCCCGCCACATTGTAAGTATGAAATGTAAATATTCCTGAACCATTTACTCCGTCGCCGAAATTCCATGTATATGCAACAATCGTTCCATCGCTATCGTAAGAGCCAGAAGCATTAAACATAACATTTAGCGGTGCCTGCCCACTCAAAGGATTAAAGATGAACTGTGCAACAGGCGGTATGTTTGCAGGCACAGTAATATTGACTGAAAAATTAACTGATGCGGTGAGAATATAATTAGAATTGTTGCGCGCATATGCGTTGAGATAATGGAAACCTTCCAAAGCATTAAACTTCGCTGACGTGCAGTTGCTCATCGTAGCGTTCTGCGCCCCATCAAGCGAGTAAAAGCAGGTTGCAGCATTAAAATTAGTAATATTAATTTCAAGAGGAAGATTGTTAGTCCGATTAAAAATCTCGTTTGAAACAGGTCGTGTAATTAGCAATGAAGGACTTGGCGGTTGCTGCTGCTCGCTGTTATCTTGCAAGTTCGCGCATCCCGCATCATTTGGATAGTCTATCAAGCCGTCATTATCATTATCAATTCCATCCTGGCACTGCGCCTTTGGATTTGTTTCATTATTATCACTTGCATCAGAACAGCTGAAATCGTTGGGCCAGTCTGTTGCATTATCCAAGTCATTATCTATACTATCACTGCATTGATATGCTGGACTGCCGCCGCCGCTTCCTCCTCCGCCACCACCAGAACTCCCCCCTCTTCCGCCCCCGCCGCGCGAACCTCCAACTTGCGTTGTGGTGGTATTCGTGCTAAGGGGCGTTTGATTAGTGAAAAGAGCACCTGTTGTCTGTGTACCTGAAGGCAGCTGACCTGTTTCATTCAGCGCCTCAATGTCTGAACTGGCAAAATAAGCCGCAAAACTAAAAAAACTTATCAGCAATAACAAAGCACATACAGCCAAAATAAACGTAAGGGTATCGCGTGGAAGTTTCATAGATAATTATCCGCACGCGGGTTTAAATGTCTTCGCAGGCAACTATTTAAACTGAGGAACTCCACTCGTCTACGGTGAGTGGTTTTAATCACTCGTGGAATTCCGAGTTGCTCAAGAATCCGGGATTCTTGACATTATCATTCCATCGAAGAACATGAAAAAGAACTCAAACTCAGAAAAACCGTCGCATCATCTCTTGCCTTCTAGGCACACATGGGTGCTCTTCGTGCCTTATCTCGTTCTGTGCATCGTGTTTTTCTACATGCTCAGTCAGAAAACAAATGCGAATTTTGGAGCGATGGAAATAGTATTCTCAATCGGCGCAGCATGGCTGCTCACGCTCATCTTCGGCTGGATACGTAATTTAATCCTTTCAAATCCTTATTTAGGTTTAGGCATCGGCATCCTCACTATTATCTCGTTTGTCAGCGCGCTCTTCGCGCGATATCAGGGAGTTTACACGCTCTCTTTCGCCACCATTGGCGCGCTCATTACTGCCATCTATCTTGTCGTATTTTTCTTTATAGGAAAGAAGACGGCGAATTAATTATCGCAGAGAGGCAATGCAAGGGAATGCATTCTTCTTATGTCCCTATTTGTCTTCGCGGCAACATCCCCGGCAAGTTTTTCCAGAAGTCCTACCTCTTTCACATTCTGAATAGTAACCGACCCACTAAATGCACCCTTGGCGATAACTTCTCCCGCAGTAAAATCAATCCAACGCTTAATATAATTGTCCCCGCTCTTCACAGGTCTGTCACAATAATAAACATAGTCTTTTCCATCAAAAGTATGCGTGTGTAATCTTAAGGGAGTGTCGCCTGTATATGCCATCCAAGCAGCAGTTCTGCCGCTCACGATTTCTGGGTGTTTCATGAGTTCATGAGAAAGCCGCAATATTTAAATCTTTGCATTATGTTACCACTAAATAATAACACTGATTAATCTCGTGCAAATCAAATCAACGCGTACGCAGGCAAAAGAATATCACTAGGAAATAAAGTGAGGCTTTTAGTAGTTGCATGCTAAACTCCTCGGGTTCTTGGAGATTACACACCAACTCTATCAACGTGATCTTTTATCACGGCCTTTGTTGACTCGTCTTGCGGATCGCTTCGTGCTTAGATGCTTTCAGCACTTATCGATGCATGGCGTAGCTGCGCGGCCTGCTATAATAACAACCGCCCACCAGAGGCCACCGAGTATCGTTCCTCTCGTACTAGATACTCGTTCCACTCAGTCAACCACGCACCTAGTAGATATCAAACAAACTGTCTCGCGTATATTACTCAACGATTATTTCTTTTCGTTGTATGGACTATACCTTCATCCTTTCTACTCTTCAGAAACAAGTGGTGCGTTTTCAAGCACTTTACGCGCATCACCATAAAATAGGTTGCTTGCGCCTAAAATTTCGATTGATGTTATTGATCCGTCCTTAGAAATATCAACAATTACTCCGTTTGGGAGTTCAATACTTTTCCAATATTCTTTATCATTTATCTCTACGTTCAATACATCTGCTTCTTTATCATACCATGTTTCTTTTTTCATTCATAATAAAGTCAGTTAGACTTTATATGTTTATTCAAAAGGAGATCGACGTCTTAACAGGGTAATCCTGTTAACGGTTTTGTCGGAACTGACGGTTCCTATTCTCTAATGAAAGAGAAAACCGAAGTCTCTACGGGGATGATATTAGAATTATTGCATTAATTTTTCTAATCCTTTTATAGTTGCTAGCGTTAAACCAGCAGCTAAAGAAAGATTATACCAAGTTAATGTTGCACCTCTTAAGCTTATTTCCATAGTTCCTAAATCTTCTACGTTTCTTCGCACATAAGATATTATTCCATAACCTGGAACAAAGTCTCTTGCTCGAAGTTGATGATCTAATTTAGGTTTATCTTCCATGGTAAAACATAGCTGAAGAGATATTTAATTCTTTTCGTCATCTTCCCTCGGGGTTACCATGTTCATCGTTTCATGAACAAGACTTCACCGATATGAGTCGATTTAATTTTTCATCGCGTCACCGCGATGCAACGCCGCTTTTTCGATAGTTGCGACACTCACAGAATATAATTCCGTGGTGACTCCAACTTTGATAAGTTGAAGTTTTGGTACGGTTTCGTTAGTTTATTGTTTACGTTCTTAACCCAGCTAACGATCCCTTTTAATGCGTGAACTCCGACACCCTTGGTTGCTTATGCACAACCAGGATAGGAAGAGCCGACAGCGATGTACCAAACCGCGCCGTCAATATGGACTATCGGGCGCGACAAGCCTGTTATCCTTGAAGTACCTTTTCTGTCACACACGAGCCCTATTAAAAAGCTACGTGGGGTCGCTAAGCCCGACTTTCATCTCTGCATCTCGTGCTGTTTGAGATACAGTCAGACAAGCTTTTGCCTTCGCACTCAACGTCAGATTTCCAACCTGACTGAGCTTGTCATTAGGCCCTACCGATATCTTTTCGGCAGGGTGCCGCCCCAGCCAAACTGCCCGCCTGCTGGTGTCCCCCGTAAGGGGTGAGCAGTGCCGAGAAAAATGAGGAGTGTTACAGGGGCGCTCCGCTCACGCCGAAGCATGAGCATCGATGCTCCTCCCTACGCTATGCATCTCTCTCGACACCACAACAACAAGTTGCAGTAAAGGTTTACAAGGTCTTCGCTTCCCACTAGGCGACACCGGCATTTTCACCGGTAAGTGGGTTCAGAAGGTTCTGGCTCGGGACAGTGACCACCTCGTTGAACCATTCATGCACGTCGCCATTCAGACGACAAGGCATTACGCTCAATCGGTGTTACACCTGTTAAATTATTATAAATGTTTAAGAAATTCATAATATTAAAAAAATCGGATGGACCACTCGTGTCAAAAACTTACTAGTTTTTGAGCACCATCAAGAATTAATTTTTAGAATTCTTGAGGTCTAATGATAAGACGCTGGACTCTCAATCTCGAAATCCGGGTTTGATTCCCGGGCGATCCATCTTGTTATTTAATAACACTAAGAATATTTAAACTTTTCTAACAGGGAATTAGCTATCGCTAATTTCATTATGTCGCCATAATGTTCGGACTGTAACTTCAAATCTTAGAATTAACCGTTATCAACTTCACCTGTCATTGACAAGCAAGTCTAAATAAGTATTTAATTCTATCGAAATGTCAAGCGTTCAGTCTCTGAGGATTCTAGAAATTATTTTTTTCGTTCGACAACTCTATACTCTAATCCAGTAATTCGACGATTGTCTATTGTACATTTACCTAATCTTACGATATAACTTCTCCTACCTTTATCAAGAAAAGTATCATTCAAAACTTGTAAAGATCTATAATCTTCCTCTGTTTCGGGATCAAATTTTAGTCTTCTTGATTCTTTGTTATGTCAAGGAACTTGACAAAAACCACACACTTTAGTGTGTGGTAGTTCCTTGAGCATCCAAAACACGAGCGCCTTTTCAAACCACACCTTTTAAGGTGTGGTGGTGCATCGTGTTTCTGATATGTAATTCTCATATTTCTAGCCTTTCCTGCTGATAATCCGCACTCATATCTTTTTCACTCAAACCAACCAATTTAAAGATTGTTGTAGTAGAATGAGATACTCGGATGTTCCAGCATATAGCTTGATTTTCTCCTTGTTCTTCTGTTTATCTTTGTAACTATGGTTGTGCTCGGAGCGTTTACTCGCGAGAGTAACCGTAAGGCAGTTCCTTATGGTTCAACCTTAAGCTTTCTGACTCACATTACTGTGAGAGTCGGACTTTATCATAATCAACTAAGTTGATTCCCGACGTAAAGTCTCTGAGGGTTACCTAAAATATCTTCTCTTGTGTACTTCCTCTTTCCCTTACCGCCTTTAGTCTTTTGAAAAACTAAATCGAGTAACCGTTCAAATCCTTCTTTTGTATTTTGCTCATTATTATTGAGCCGAACAATAATTTCAGAGAATTTCTGAAACGTCTGATTTTTTACAAATAAAGGGTATTGTTGGAAAAAAGGAATTACTTTTTCGGTAAGTCTCTGTCTGTTCTTTTCAACCAGAACCAATTGATTCGGTTGTCCAGATTTAACAGAAATCTTGCCACATCCTAACGCTTTTTGTAAGTGCGTTAAAATTTCTCCATTATCTTTATGTTGACTTATCTTAAATTCAGGAGTTATCGTAAATCCAAATTTAGTCCACGGAGTCTTCCGTGTCTGAACTGGAAATGCGCCTTCCCCGTCGACAAATCCCGCAAGATGATGGAAAAAGAATTCATTTAGGTCCTTCCCTGCTGATTGTCCTTGCGTTAGATTCATTTTCACTTTCTCAAGTAAAATCTAACTTAAATAATTTTATTGTAATTATTCAGGAGTTCCAGCATATAGTCAGGTTTATCGAGGCCCTTAGTATCGCTAAGCCTCATAGTTAGGCCCGCCGTTTCACGGGTCTTAGCCCCCTTGTACGGAGGTTTGAAACACCGCGACTGGGCAGGTCTCACCGATTATACACATCTTTTCAGATTCGCAATCGGCTACGTTTTTGATAAACAGTCGGGCGGTCCTTGTCACTGCGATCTACCGTTGCCCTCTAATATCAAGGACAACTATAGACACCCTTTCTACCGAAGCTACAGGGCTAATTATGCCGAATTCCCTGAGCCAGTTTAACCTTACACGTCTTGGCCTATTCAGCCTGAGCACCAGTGTCAGTTCTAGGTACGGCTTGTGTCTTGCTCCCTATGTACGTTTCACGGGCTCCAGGAATCAACTGATCGCTTGCTGCAATTCGACAACTTCTTATCATGACGATCCATTGTCTTCGCGCAACACATCCCTCTCGAGATGCAGCGTATCCCGAAGCGCACACATAGTTCGACGCTCCACACAAGTTCCGGAATATTAACCGGATTTCCATTCGCGTTCCGCAGTTAAGGGAACACTTAGGCACCGACTAACCCTCGGTTAACATATAGTGCCGAGGAAACCGTGCTCTTTCGACGCTATCCATTCTCAGGATAATCTGATCTTACTAACACCAGGATTTTCATTCCGTCCCGCTCCATCATTCCTCTCGGAAAGACTTCTGCGCAGAACAGACGCCTGCTTACCAGAATACGCTTGCGCGTACCTCTGGGGTATCGGTGGCATGCTTAGCCCCGTCCATCTTCAGGGCCTCGAACCTCAACGAATGAGCTGTTACGCTTTCTTTAAATGATGGCTGCTTCTAAGCCTACATCTCCGCTGTCTTAGGTTCAAGACTCCTTTTGTTACACTTAGCATACACTTTGGGACCTTAACCCCAGTCTTCTTTGTTCTGATCTCGCGACGGTACCTTACGCACCGACGCCCACTCCCCATGTAAGTAGTCAACAGGTTCTGAGTTGGAATAAGCTTCGTAGCCGTTCGGCTCTGCAAGCTTCATCCGTACTTTACCCCGTCGACGAACACATAGAGGCTATACTGAGGCATAATTCAGCAGGAACCAGCCATCGCCGGACTAGATAGGCTTTTCACCCCTAATCGTGGCTCATCCAAGAGCTTGTACACATCACTGGTTCGGGCCTCCATTCTCCTTTCAGAGAACTTCGCCCTGGCCACGAATAGATCGACCGGCTTCGGGTCTGACTCACGTGACTCGCGCCTTTTCAGACTCGCTTTCGCTGCGGCTTCCTTGCGTTAACCTCGCCACATGAGTAAACTCCCTGGCCCATTTTTCAACACGTACGTTACAACACCGTAATGCAGTAACCATCATGTAACTCATTGATTTCAAGTCTTTTAACCCTCGGTTAAGAGTACTTTTCAGCATTCCCTCGCGGTACTAGTTCACTATCGGACTCGGGTCAATATTTAGGGTTAGCGGTTAATCCCGCTGTATTCGGACTTCCGATCTAGGGAGCCCTATTCTTTCGGTGCACAACATGGTAAGTTCATTTACGGGGCTATCACCCTCTAAGACGCCGCGTTCCAGCGAACTTCAATTCCTTACCGAAGCCTTAACACCACCACATCTCTGCCGTCTTTTCAAACGGAGATTCAGTTTGCCCTATTCCCCTTTCGCTCGCTGCTAATCAGGGAATCACAGTTGTTTTCTTTTCCTGCCGGTACTAAGATGTTTCAATTCCCAGCGTGTATTTGCCTCTCGGCATACGCAATATTGCGTAGGTTTTCACATTCGGAGATCCTGGGTTCAAAGCTCGCATGCAGCTCCCCCAGGCTTATCGCAGCTTGCCACGTCCTTCTTCACAACCCGAGCCAAGCTATCCATCAATGAGTATGTAAGATGATAATTCTTTTTACAGAATTATCTATATTATGTCACGAACTTGCGTTCGTGAACACCCAAAAAACGAATGTCGTTTGACACGTCGTTTTTTGAGTCCTATGGATATTCTTTTGCCTGCGTACGCGCGTCATTGAATATGATTCCATCGGTTTGTCGACGGTATTCTTTGCCTGATACGTTACGCACCATAACGCACCAATCAAGATGGCACGTTACACAGAAAAAGCTATGTTAGATATATTTCTATATCTTGAACATTTCTTGAGGCTGCATAGCGTAACATCTCATATTCTTTCAATTGTTTTGTTTAAAAAGGTTTCGGATGATTATTTGCACAAGAGGTGAGTCCCGCATAAAAAATCGAGGCTACTTATCATTTAAATAATACGTAATTTTAACTTAGTTATGATTAAAAAAGAAGGTATGGAGATAGTCACTCTTAACATCTGGAGATATTTTGATTGGGATAGGAGAAAAAAGAAATTTCTTGATTTTTTTAAAAAACAAAAGGCGGATATCGTTTTCCTACAAGAAGTGGCTTATGACGAAAGGCTCAAAGATAAATGGGAAAACCAATTAGGGGAAATAAATGAAGTTTTAAATTACGAATATACTGCTTATGGGAAGTTAAGAGATATGCTAAAGTGGCATCAAGAGCCTATAACTTGGAAGATGCATTACGGTCTTGGAGTATTAACTAATTACCCAATTGTCAAAAAAGAACCGGTTATACTGCCTCATGTTGAACTAGATAAAGACTTTGGTTTATTGCATATGACAATTAGAACTCCGAAGGGAGATGTTCATGCCACAAATGTGCATTTGGAAAACACGCATTCTGGATCGAAAGAACAACTAAGATACATTCTCAATTGGTGTAAGGTAAGAAAAATTAAGCCAATAATTGCAGGAGATTTCAATATGCTAATAACAGATACTATGAAAGAACTCGCTTCAGAAGAGTATCATATCCCCTATCTTATCAGACCGTACAAATCATTCATGCCTGCCGCTCACACAGTGACTAAAGTGCCTATTACGCTAGATTATATTATCGCACACAAAGATAAATTTGAGATGGGAGGCGTAAGGTGCGTAAAGACAAAAATATCAGATCATTATCCTGTAGTGGCTAAATTAGAGATTTTAGAGATTTGATAAGCCCTCCAGTCTATCTGACTAAATTTATACAAGATTATCGAATCTTTTCTGGAGCTTGTAAAGCAAGCCCTATTTGATATTCTCGAATTTTCTGCAGATAAGAGTCATATTGTTGTTGTGCAACTCTTAATACCTCTACACCTGCAAGAGTTGTAGGACCATATTCTTCATAGACACTTTGAGACTTTTCTTTAACAAAAACTCTATCTAAAGAGCGATCATTTCCCAAATCATAATGTATAATTACTCGTCCATCTTCTTTTTCTACAGTTAGCGTATTTGCATTATAGTGGAATGGTAGGGGTTGTACTATTGCAAAAGTAACCTTCTCACCATTTAAACTTCCACAAAATGAATAACTGGATAGGTTCTGAGGGTCCTCATTGCATCCACCTAGAGTTAGAGCTGAACCTGCTACCAGAGCAGCTAGCTTCTTTCCTAATTTTGATTTATTTTCCACATTTTTTGACAAATAGCCGGCTATTTAACTCTTTCTATTTTGTCACAACTTAAAAATAACATTAATACTAAACAACAATATGTTTTTATACTTCTCCATACATAAGTAAATTATGGAAAACATAAGCG
>Ga0209542_10008849_pt1 | contig 18658 bp, 34 predicted proteins | sample RifCSPhighO2_01_FD_184028 | JGI IMG/M metagenome (GOLD analysis project Ga0209542, IMG submission 184028) | Soil microbial communities from Rifle, Colorado - Rifle CSP2_plank highO2_0.1 (SPAdes) (version 2) | ecosystem: Environmental > Terrestrial > Deep subsurface > Rock core/Sediment ...
AAAGAATATTGCTTAAAAAAATTTATCAAGAAAAGCATATAAAAAGGTAAGTCTATTGCTTAATTAAGAGGGAAATGAATGGTTAATTTTAAAAAAGAGTTCAGAAAACAGCTTAGATTAGCTTTAGCCGCAGCAGCAGGATTCATTATTGCGCTTGCTTGGAAGGATTTTATTTTTAAAACAACAGATAATGTCTTATCAAAATTTTTAGAACTAAATCCGATAACTTCTGCTCTTGCAATTTCAATTGCTTTAACTTTTATTGGCGTTTTAATAATTTGGATAAGTTCTAAACTTTTAAAAGAACTTAGTTAACCTAAGTGCATTGAAATTTGTTTTTAAGAATATAGCTCTTTAGATTAATCAAAATGTTTTTATCAAAGATTTTTTAGAAGAATACTTCTTTACCCCAAAATATCTTAAAGATTTCTTTCCAAAAACCCTTAAAAATACTTCTTTTAACACAATATTTATATACTTAGGGCACCCCAAGTTTCCGTGAACTTGCTTGTAATGACCCTAAGTTCATATTTTAAAGAGGAAAAATGGGCTTAATAGAATTTTTATTTGGCTGGGAAGAACTAACCGAAACTCCTAAATGGATTTCTAAAAGTTCAAAGATGGGAAGAGCCCATTATTTTGCTACCCACTCCCAGATCCCTGGAACGACTAAAGTGTACTATTTCAAAGGTAAGCATAATTTATACAAAGTTAAGGTAAAAAGCACCGGTCAATATTCTTTTGAGACTGTCTTTAGGAAAAAACTAAAATGACTCCTGCAAAACCACTAGCAGCAATCTATGTTCGTGTCTCAACGCAAGACCAAGCATTGCATGGATTTTCTTTAAATGCCCAGCAAGAATCTTTAGAAAATTATGCAAAGGCGCTTGGATATGAAATCTATAAAATTTTCAGAGATGAAGGAAAATCTGCAAAAGATTTGAAAAGACCTGAAATGATAAAAATGCTTGCAGATGCGGAAACTAAAAAATTTTCCGCCATTTTCATTTACAAATTGGATCGTTTTAGCAGAAGTATCAAAGATCTTATTCTGACCATAGACAAACTGAAGGATTGGGGAATTGACTTTGTAAGTCTTCAAGACAGAATTGAAACTACAAGCGCTTCGGGAAAACTCATGTTCCATATAATCTCAGCTTTCGCTGAATTTGAAAGAAATGTCATAGGAGACAGAACTAAATTTGGGATGCAAAGAAAGGCAAAAGAGGGGGGCTTCATAACAAAATCTCCAAAAGGTTACAAACTAATTGATAAGTTATTGGTTCCAGATGGAAATGGAGAAACAATCAGTAAAATTTTCCAGGAATTTTTAGATTCAGATATTAGTTTAACGCAATTAGCCAAGAAAAATAATATGACTCCTGCAGGTATGAAGAAACTTTTAAAAAATATTACTTATCTCGGAAAAATTAAGTTTGGCGGAGAAATATCAGACGGAACGCATAAACCAATTATTTCATCAATTTTATTTAATAAAGTTCAGGACAAAATTAAAGAATTAGGTTGGATTTAAAATGAACCTCAAAGTCACAATTTTTTCAATAATCGCATTAGGATTTTTAGCCCTAACTTTTTTAGTTAACTGGATGTTTATAATCGGCGCAGTTATTTTAATGATTTTAAATCAGAAAGAACTAATTAGGAAGAAACAAAAAATTAAATAAATATTTAAAAGAGTCTGCATAATTCTATAAATGAAAAAGAGACAAATTAAGGCAATTCTGTTTGATGTCGGAGGAGTTCTTGCTTTAGGCGAAAATTCAAGATTGGAAAATGGAAAATTTATTCCTTCCGGAGTTCATTTGAATATGGCTAAAAAATTAAATATTTCTATTGACCAGTATATTGATTCAATTGATACCGCTTATGTTTCTGCAATCACTGGAAAACTCTCTAAAAAAGAAGTTATTGAAACACTTTCTAAAAATTTTGGAGTTTCTTCAAAAAAATTGAAAAGATTATACATCGATTCATATAAAAAAAATTTTAAGCAAAATAAAGAGCTTTTCAACAAATTGTTTAAACTAAAAAAACAGGGTTATAAAATTGCAATTTTATCTGACCAGTGGTTTTTGTCTAAAGAAGCATTAATGCCTAAAAAATTGTATAAAAACTTTGATGAAGTTATAGTTTCATGCGATGTTGGAATTAGAAAACCAAATCAAAAAATTTATCAATTGGCTGTTAAAAAATTAAATTTCTCCCCTAAAGAAATTTTATTTATTGATAATCAGAAATGGAATATCTCTCCGGCAAAAAAATTGGGCATGAAAACAATTTTGTTTAAAAGCAACAAGCAATTATTTTCAGACGAGAAATGGAGAAATTTGTGAAAGTGAAATGCCCCCATTGTGGAAAAGAAATTAAAATAGAAAATAATCGAGGAGAACAGCAGAAACTCGGAATGATTAAAAAAGCTTCCCAAGGAAATCACATGTCCAGGACACCATTTGGGTATAAATGGGAAAATAAAAAACTAATTCCCGCTCAAAATTTTAGGGAAGTTGAAGAAATTTTTGAAGAATTTTTGCAAGAAGATATTGATTTAACAAAACTTGCAAAAAAAAGAAATTTCTCTGTTAATGGCTTGAAAAAAATTCTCAAAAATTTTGCATATATAGGAAAAATAAAATTTAACGGACAGATTCATAACGGAAATCACAAGTCGATTATTTCATCAATTTTATTTAATAAAGTTCAGGATAAATTAGAAAGGTTAAGGAAGAAGAAAAAATAATTTTATTTTTTGATGTAATCATAAATATTTTTTTTAAAATATCCTTCTTTGCAATTTGAATAATTTTTTCCAATAAGTAGATTCTGTTTGGCCATCTTCATTTCAGCAATTTCTATAGGCATAACTAAACTTTTTTCTACAATAAATACCTTATTGTATTTAGGATGATAAATAAAAATATCAACAGAATCTACTTCACCATCTTGATTTTTATCAGTATATTTTTTAAAGGCAATAGATTTATCATTTTCTTTTTCCCATAGAATATACTCTTCAGGAATTGTATTATTATCTTTATCGATTATCTCTATCATCGCAGGTTTTTTATTGTCTTTAGATTGCGTAAAAACTTTTGTTTCAGAAATAAAAAAATTTCCAGCAACAGCCAATGGTAAAATTAAATTTTTTGTGAATTTATTAGAAATAGTTATCATTTCTTTTTAATATCTTTTTCATCAACAGGTTCGTATTTCTCTTTAAGAGTTTTAATCTCTAATGTTAATGCTTTATTATCTGAAACTAATTTTTCACTTGCTTTTTGAAGTTCGGCATTTTTTGTTTTGCATGATTCATAATCTTTTAATTTATTTTCCTGTTGTTCTAATTCAAGTTCATAATGATTAGATAGAATATTCCATGCTCTGCTTTTTGTTTTTGAATCAAGAGAATTAAAATCTATAGCAGTTGGATTAGTATATATAATTGTTGAAGCCAAATTTTTAGCAGCAGTATCTAATTGTCTGAATTCTTTTTTAACATTCTCTATTTTAACAAATCCTACGGAAGTTTCTTGGGAATACGAGTTTCCAGCAACTAAAGACGTCCCTAAAATTCCCAGAGCATATAATAAATTCTTCATAATTAGTTTATAAATATAAACTATTTAAATCTTTCGTTCATGTTACTTTTATAAAATTACTACACGCTTTAAGTAAAATTATCGATATGAGGTTTGGCGTTTGGATCTCGCTTTAGAATCTCCGGGTTTGTAAGCTTCTTTTTGTCTGATGTCGGCGACAAGCAGATTTCTGTCATACTTTGAGTAAGCTTCTTTTAATTCTTTTGATTTTGTAAACTGAATAATTGCTCTGGCTAATGCAAGTCTTGCTGCTTCAACTTGGGATTTTTCTCCACCGCCCTTAATTTTTATTGCAACATCAAATTTCGTTTTGTCTTCACCTAAAATTTCTTTAGCGATTCTTATGGGTTCTTCAATTTTTAGTTTATCAAATAACTGCAGATTTTCAGAATTTCTGTTATTCAAGCTGATTTTTCCAGAACCTTCGGTTAGGATTGCTCTTGCAACAGCAGTTTTCCTTTTTCCAGAAGTGATTATAATTTCTTTTCCATCTAAAATTTTTTGATTTTTTGATTTCTGTATCATTTTGTGAATTCTTTTATTTTATTAGTTTTTATTTTATTTTCTTTTTTTAATTGAATGAATTCTTTTCCATCTAATTCTTTTGGAATTTTATCATAACATTTAATTCTTTTCCAAGCTTCACGGCCCCTGCCCTCACGATAATTTGGCAGCATGCCTCTAATAGTTCTTTTTACAATTTTTTCAGTTTTGCGAGAATGTTTTGGACCTTTCTGACTACTTCCAACTCTTAATCTTTTTTCTAAGAATTCTTCTTTAATGTTTTCTATGTTTCCTGTGATAACTATCTCTGAGCAATTTACAATTGCAATTTCTTCTCCTTTCAGAGATTCTTTAGCAACGTAACTTGCTAATCTTCCCAACACCGCTCCTGATCCATCAATTATTTTCATTTTAAAATTTTGATTCCCTCTGCAGAAGGATTTAATTTAATTTCTGTTAGTATGCTTGAAAATTCGCATCCGGATTTTTTTAATTTTTCTTTTGCTTTTTCAGAAAAACTTAATGCAACAATTTTTATTTTTTTATTAATTTCCCCTTGCGACAAAACTTTTCCAGGAACAATAACTTTTTCTTTGTCTTTAGTTTGATTATTAATTTCATTGAGGTTTAAGTCAATTCTTTTTCTTCGAGGACCCGAGATAATTCCTGCAACTTCAAGCCATTTATCTTTTTTCTTAGCATTCATTAAAGTTTCAACTAGTTCTGGATTATTCTTTTTCTGCATTTGTTTTTCAATTTGTGTTTTTGATTTTGTCATTTTTTATTTTTAATTAATTAACAAGAAGAAATTATCTTCCCGCTAACGCGCATTTCAAACTCGCAGGTAAAATTTTGAGCAATTAATCGTTTATAAAGATTTCTTATTTTTTCAATAAATGCGCGGGCCGGGATTCGAACCCGGGTCATCTGGTTGGAAGCCAGAGATTCTGCCGCTGAACTACCCACGCATGTTATTAATTTTGATAATCTTAAACTTTTTTAAATGTTGTGAAAAGAAAATTAAAATGCGGAATAAAGGGTTCGAACCTTTGCAGGCACTAAGCCACGAGAGCCTTAATCTCGCCCGTTTGACCACTCCGGCAATTCCGCATATATCTCTTATTAGCGGAGTGGGAAAACTAGTTTGACCCGAGCATTTACGTTTGATATCATTCCGAAGGTAAATCTTTTTTGTCTCAAACGTGGGTGCGAGTTCTCCGGCAATTCCGCGCAAAAAATTTAATTTAAAGGAATATAAAAGCTTTTACAAAAGAATTATTTTAATCTTTTTCAATCCAACCATATCCTTTTTTCTCTAACTGATTGACTAATTCACGTCCTCCTTCAAGAACTATTTTTCCATTCATCATAACAAAAAGTTTATCTGGTTTGAGATATTCTAAAATTCTTTTGTAGTGAGTTATAACAATAATTATTTTTTCTTTATTCATTAATGCGTTTACTCCGGAAGAAATGGTCTTTAAGGCATCAATGTCAAGTCCAGAATCTGTCTCATCTAAAATTGCAGCTTTTGGATTCAATACGCTCAATTGCAAGATTTCAGATTTCTTTTTTTCTCCTCCAGAAAAATTTTGATTCAAGTATCTTTCAGAAAAATTTTCAGGCATTTTTAGAAGCTTTAATTTTTCTTTTAGCAATTTGTGAAAATCTAAAACAGAAATTTTTTTGTTTTTTTGATTGTTTAAAGCAATTCTTAAAAAATTTGAGATCGTAACTCCTTCAATTTCGCTTGGGTTTTGGAAACTTAAAAAAATCCCTTTTTTTGCTCTTTGATTTGGATTTAAATTTGTGATGTCTTCGCCATTAAAAAAAATTTTTCCCTTAGTTATTTTATATTCTGGGTCTCCCATTATGATTTTCGCCAGCGTTGATTTGCCGCTTCCATTCGGGCCCATTAAAGCATAAATTTTTCCCTTTTCAAATTTTAAATTAATTCCTTTGAGAATTTCTTTTTTGCTAATTTGGATATGCAAGTTTTTAATTTCCAGCATTTTCTAAAGCTCCTTTTATTGCGTCTAATGGAAGTAAAGCGCAATTTAATCTTGCGTAAGAAATTGGAATTTTTAATAATTCTAAAACATCTTCCTTAGTTAAATTTTTTATTTGTTTAATTGACATATTTTTTATTTTATCTGTGAGAAGCGATGCTGACGCTTGGGAAATTGCGCATCCGTCTCCGGAGAAACCAATGTCTTTTATTTTCTCTTTTTGTATTAATAATTGAACTTGTATTGTATCGCCGCATATAAGATTGTTTTTTGAAAATTCAGAAGTAAAATTATTTAAGATTTTTTTATTTTGAGGATTTTTGTATAAATCCAAAATATGTTCTTTATAAATTTCCATAATCATTTTCCAAAAATCTCCTGTGCTTTTTTTAATGCTGCAATTAATTTATCTAGATCTTCTTTAGTGTTGTAAATCGATAGACTAGCCCTGCAAACTCCAGAAACCTTGCATGCTCCTAAAATTCCTAATTTTTTTATTAAAGGCATGCAGCAATGATGTCCTGCTCTTATCGCAATATTTTTGTCATTTAAAATGTGCGCAATGTCATGAGGATGAATATCTTGAATATTGAAGGAAATTACGGGCGCACTTTTATTTTTTCCTGGATTGTAAATTTTTATATTTTTTATTTTATGTAATTTTTCTAAGGCATATTCAAAAAGTTCTGCTTCATATTTCTGAATTTTATCAAAGCTAATATGTTTTAAGTAATCAATAGAGTTTCCCAATGCAATTACCTCTGCAAAATTTGGGGTTCCTGCTTCAAATTTTCTTGGGGGCTCTAAATAAACGGCATTTTCATAATCGACTGAATCAATAGTCCCGCCGCCGACCAAAAAAGGGGGCATTTTTTCTAATAATTTTTTTTTGCCGTAAAGAACTCCCACCCCAGTTGGTCCCATCATTTTATGGGATGAAAAAACTAAAAAATCGCAATTTAATTTTTTTACATTAATTTTAAAGTGTTGAATTGCTTGGGAGGCATCTATTATTGTTAGGGCATTCTGAGCATTTGCTAACAAAATTAACTTATTAGCATCATTAATTGTTCCCAAAACATTTGAAACAAAAGTAAAAGAAATTATAGCTGTTTTTTTATTAATAATTTCCTTAGCTTTATCATAATCTAATTCGTAATTTTTAGTTAGGGGGATAAATTTTAATTTAAAATTATATCTTTTTGCAAAATTTTGCCATGGAAGCAAATTTGAATGATGTTCCATATCTGTCAAGACAATTTCATTTTTACCATTGGGAATAAGCTCTTTAATTGTGTTTGATAATAAATTAAATCCTTCTGTTGCATTTTTAGTGAAAATTATTTCATCTGTATCAGCATTTATGAAGTCTGCAATTTTTTCTCTAACCAGTTCATAATTTTTTGTAGCCTCCTCGCTTAATGTATAAATCCCCCGATGAATATTAGCATTTTCTTTTTCATAAAAATTTTTCAGAGCGTCAATTACAACTTTTGGTCTTTGAGAAGTTGCCGCGCTGTCTAAGTAAACTAATTTTGGCAAGTTTGCAAATATTGGAAAATCTTTTTTAAAGTTGTCTTTCATTTTAACAAACAGAATTTTCTATTTCCAATTCTATTAATCTATTTAATTCAACTGCATATTCCAATGGAAGAGCTTTTATTAATGGCTCTATAAATCCCGCAACAATAAGTTTAATTGATTCATCTTCGCTTAATCCTCTTGACATTAAATAAAATAATTGCTCTTCTTCAATTTTTCCAACTGCTGCTTCATGCGCGACTTTAACATTATTCTCATGCACATTCATCGACGGAAAAGTAAGCGCCTTTGAAGAATTGTCAAGCATTAATCCGTCGCATCGGACATTTGATTTTGAATTTATTGCCCCTTTTTTTATTTGAACTAATCCTCTGTAAGAACTTGTTCCTCCTTGCATGCTAATTCCTTTGCTTAATATTGAAGAGCTCGTATTTTCAGCCAAATGATAAACTTTGCATCCGGTGTCTTGATATTGTCCTTTTCCCGCATAAGCAATTCCGATATAATCTGTTTTTGCATTTTTTCCGACGAGAACACTACAAGGATAAAGCATCGTAATTTTTGAACCGAGGTTTCCATTAACCCATTCAATAATTGCATTTTCATGAACAATTGCGCGTTTTGTATTTAAATTATAAACATTTTTAGACCAATTTTCAATGCTGGTATATCTTGCTCTAGCATTTTTTAAAACGTGAATTTCAACGCATCCTGCATGAAGAGAATTTTCGGAATATATTGGACTTGAACATCCTTCAATTGCAATAATTAGAGTATGTTCAAATTGTCCGCCTTTTTTTGCATTCATTCTAAAATATGCCTGCAATGGAATTTCAACTTTGATATTTTTAGGAATATAAATAAAAGTTCCGCCAGACCAAACAGCAGCATGCAGGGCTGAAAATTTATGCAAATTTATTGGAATGCAGTTAGTCATAAAATACTTTTTTACTAGTTCAGGATATTTTTGAACAGCTTCATCCATATCTAAAAAAACAACTCCTTTTTTTACCAAGTCTTTTTTTAAGTTGTGATAAACTACTTCACTTTCATATTGCGCCCCGACTCCACCCAAAGCATTTATTTCCGCTTGAGGAATACCAAGTTTTTCATAAGTTTTTCTAATTTCTTCCGGAACTTCTTTCCAAGATTTTGAATTTTTTTTAGCATTTGGTTTCATGTAGTAAATTATTTTTGAAAAATCTAATTCTTCTAAATTTGGTCCCCAAGTTGGAATTTTTTTTTCATTAAAAATCTTCAAACCTAAAAGTCTTTTCTCTAACATCCATTTTGGTTCATTTTTATCTTTAGAAATTTGTTTCACAAGTTCTTCTGTTATTCCCGGTTCAGCTTTGAAAATAAGGTTTTCAGCGTTGTAATTATCATAATTTTCCCGGTTTATTTCTATTTCTTGTTCCATATTAACTATTGTTAAGTTTTTAGATATTTAAGTATTGCGGTTAGAAATCATTAAATACTCATTTTCATTTAAAATTAAATGGAACTTATGCCTCAAGAAGTTGAAGTTTGGTATCTTATCCCTGCAATTAGGAGAGAACTTACAAAAATTTTTCTTTCTGAATTTAAGATTAATCAAAAACAAATTTCAGATATTTTGGGAGTAACTGAAAGCGCTGTCTCGCAATATCAAAACTCTAAACGGGCTCAGGACTTAAAATTTTCAAAAAAAGAAATTGAAAAAATTAAAATCTTTGCAAAAAAAATTATGGTGGATAAAAAACATTCAAAAGAATATTTTTTTAAGCTTTGTTTGGATTTAAGGGGAACTAAAAGTTTGTGTGATCTGCATAAAAAACAAGACAAAAATATTCTAAAAAATTGTGATTTATGTTTGAAGTAGTTTATTCATTCTGCTCACGACCCCGCTCGTCATCAAAAATTTAAATTACTCTCGCAAAGTCGTTCGGCTGAATCACTTTAGAACAATAATCTTTTGCTTTGAATTTTTTCCCTGATTCAATTAAATCAAAAAATCTTGGAAAATTTATCCAGCATTTTTTTTTCAAAGATTTTTTGATGAGTAAAATTGCTCTAGACGGAATATGCTCTTTTGTATATTCGTATTCTGGAATCTCTTTTAATAATTCTTTCATAAAATTTTCCAAATCTTCCATATAGGGCATATTTTCTACTTTGTAAAAATTCTGACTTTCTCCAACCCAAACATAAGATTTTAATTCAATAAAATCCGGGTTTCCTCTTTTTATTAATTCAGCATATCCTTTTACATCGCACATATTTTCATTTTTTATCATTGTTAATCTAATGCATGTTCTGTAATCTCTTGTTTTTAATAAATCTAAACATTCAATCATTCTTTCCCAAAAATCTTTGAATAAAGGTCTGTCAATTTTTTTCATAAGCTCTTTATTTGGAGCATCAACACTCAAATATAATTGTGTAACTTTGTCAATTTTTTTAATTTGTTCAGGATATTGGGAATTTGTAACTAAAAATGTAGAAATTCTTCTTTTATGAAATGCTTTTAAAATTTCGTTTATTAAAGGATATGTAATTGGCTCGCCAGTTAAAGAAAGCGCAACATGACGAACATCATCCATTTCGGAAACGGCTTTTTTATTTGCTTTTTCATAACCCATTCCCCGAAATCCCCTCAATAATTTAAGATGCTCGTCAATTGAATGGTTTATAACATGTTCTGGAGAATCTATTGGACCATACCAAGATTCAGCGACGGGCGCCTTTCTTCCCCGCCAGCAAAATTTGCATCTTGAAGCGCAAAACATTGAAGTAGTCATCTGAAGGCACTGGTGAGATCGAATCCCATAAAAAATAAATTTATAACAGCAGAATGATTTCCAACTAAACGATAACCTTGTTTTTTTAATTCTTTTTTTTGCACTTCAGATAATTGAGAATCTAATTTTTGCTGGATGATTTTTAATTTCATTTTATTTTTTTAAAAATTTTAGGTAAATTTAGTTCTTTTCTAATATAAAATAATTCCCCATATTTAACGCCCCGCTTTTTTCCAGATTCCTTATTTCTTTCTTCAACCCATTCAACATCTCCCGGTTTAATTTGAGTTTCATAGGCGTAAAGAGCTTTAATTTTTTGAGGATAAATTTTTGTTATATCCACACCTAAATTTTCTTTTTCAACATTAGAAATAAAATAATGGATTACTTTATTAAAATTTTCTGAAACGAGTTTAGCAGTATTTACATGGTCCGGATGTTTGTCAATAAAATAAGGTGCGAAAACAAAATAAGGGTCATGGTCATTTAGAATTTTCTTGATTTCTTTTCTATGTTTTTCTGAAAGGGAAATATTTTTATCTCCGAAATTAAGTATTTCTCTTTCAACTCCCATTATTTTTCTGGCCATTTCCGCCTCTTTTATTCTTTCATTTACACCACGTTTTGCTTTTTCCCCTCTAGTTAAATCAATGATTTTTATTTTATACCCTAATTCTTTTAACAAAAGTAAAGTTCCTCCGCATCCAAATTCAACATCATCAGGATGAGCGCCGAATGCGATGATAAGTTTATTTTTCATTTTCCAATTTTTCCAAAGCTTTAATCGGCTCAAAAGCTTCTTTTATATTAATCAAAGGTTTTTCTATATTCAAAATGTCATCAGTCCCTATTCTCGGGCAGGCAGTATTTACCCAGCATTGTATAAAAGGATAATTTTCTAACTGGTTAATATCTAGATTATTATCAATAAAAATGTATGATTTTTTCCCCTGTTTTTTTAATTTTTCTTTTAAATTTTTAGCTGAATTAAAATATTGCTGTCCCGGTTTTATTGTAACTAAAATTCCAATTGTTTTTGAATTAATAAAAAGTTTGAGATTTCTTTTGTATTTTTGAATTTGTTTTTCTATTTCTTTTTTATTTATTTCTTTTATCTGATTCACAACAGGGTCAAAAATTATAATCGGCTTAAAATTTTTACTTTTTATTTGCGAAAGCAAAAGTGCTTTTGGATGAAACAATCCATCGCCAATATATAAAACCCCCTCTGAATTTTTTATTATATTTTCTTCAAAAGAATCTTCATAACAATCGCATCCTAAAACCTGCATATTTTCATTTGTTCTTTTTGCTTTTGTAATATTAACTTTAATTTTATTTTTTTCCAGTTCTTTAATAAAATTATCTAAATTTGTAAATTGCACTGAAGCAAAAAGCGCAACTGATTTAATTTTATTTTTTCTTAAATGTTCTCTTAATTCTTTTGTAAGTTTAATCTCGTCTTCCCATTTCGCGTCTATTAAAAGTAATTCCGTCATTTTACCACCCCTCTTTATTAAATTTATTATGTCCCCACTGAACTATTAAATCAATTTTTAGAATATCTAATCCCAAAGGCAAATCACACGCTCCAAAACAGCTTCCAAACCAAATAAATGCTTTTGCATTAGTTTTTGTTTCTATAAAATCAACTATTTCATTTGAATTCTTTTTCAAACCATCGGGTAGCTGAATTAAAACTTGTTTTGAATTTCTTTTTTTTATTTCTTGGATTAATCTATCTAATTCTAGGTTGTACATAAAAAATTAAATTAATAGAAGATATTTAAGTTTTTGTTTTTAGATATTACCTAAAACTCTTCCCGCATCCGCAGGATTTTTCCGCGTTTGGATTGTTGAATTTAAAACCTGATTCATTTAAATTATCTACAAAATCAATTTCAACGCCGTCTAACATTTCAATTCCCCCTTTAGCTACAGCGATATTTATTCCCGATTTTTTAAAATTTAAATCTGATTTTATTAGTTTGTTTATTATTTCAAGATTATAAACTAAACCAGAACATCCACCCGAAAGAACAGATATTCTTAAAATTCCGCTCTCTTTTTTTTCATGTTTTAAAATCTGTTTTATTTTTTCTATCGCTGTTTTTGTAAATTTTAATGAAAAGTTTTTTATGTTTTTAGTTTTTTCAGATTTTGAATTTTCTTTCATTTGACCACGCTTGGGCGAATGATTGAAAAAATTTCCTGTTTTTGCTTCTAAGACTTCATTTATCTGTTTAACAAGCTTGTTTAGATCCTCCTCGGAAAATCCATGCCCTAAAACTCCCTGCTCTAATGTTTCAAAAGCGGCTGCTCCGCAGCCAATGCAATGAATTCCAAAATCAAGCATAATTTCAGAGAGCAACTGCGCTTTTTCTGGATTTTCTGAAAGAATTTCTGCAATGAGCATATTTTTTGTTACCTTATGAATTTGTGTTTGTTTTTTCATTTTCTTTTTTTATTGTTTTTTGCATCTTTAAAATTCTCCTCAACTTTCTCCCAATTAATAACATTCCACCATGACGCAATATACTCTACTCGTTTGTTTTGATATTTTAAATAATATGCATGCTCCCAAACATCTAATCCTAAAATCGGATTTAAATTATTCATCAGAGGAGAATCCTGATTTTTGGTAAAGATAATTTCTAATTTTCCTTTTGAATTTATGGCAAGCCAAGCCCATCCGCTTCCAAAAACTTTCAAAGCAGCGTCTGTAAATTGTTTTTTAAAATTTTCAAAACTTTCAAATGTTTTTTTTATTTCTTCTGCAATTTTTCCTTTTGGAAGGCCGCCACCTTTTGGCCCCATTATTTCCCAAAATAAAGAATGATTTGCATGTCCTCCTCCGTGATTAATGACTGCTTGCTTTTTGTCTTGCGGAATTTTATTAATATTTTTTAAAACTTCTTCAATTTCCATTTTTTCAAATTCTGTTCCTTTAATTGCTTCATTTAATTTATCAACATAAGTTTGATGATGTTTTGTATAATGAATTTCCATTGTTTTAGCGTCTATATATGGTTCTAATGCATCAAAAGAATAGTGTAATTTTGGAAGTTTAAACATTTTATCTTAACTATTGTTAATAAAAAGGATATATAAATTTTTTTGTTAGCATTCATCTTTTTTAATTCTTTTAAACGCCCGAGACTACTCCCGACCCCACTCGGTAATCAATAAAAGATAATTTACCCTCCGTGAAGTCGCTCGGGATTTGACACCAAGGTTCAAATCAAAATTTTAAATGCTGTTTAACAACAGCGCAAAACGCCCGAGATAGGATTTGAACCTATGACAACCAGGTTAGGAACCTGATGCTCTATCCAAGCTGAGCTACTCGGGCATAATTCTAAAAATAAATGCGGGTAAAAGGATTCGAACCTTTGTAAGCACTAAGCTAACAGATTTTGAGTCTGTCCCGTTTGACCACTCCGGCATACCCGCATAAAAAAATTAAGTTCAAGAACATTTTAAAACTTATCATAAAAAATATAAAGTATGGATTTTATTTTTTAATATGGAAAAAAATTGGAGAGAAATAATTACTAATCTAAATTTAACAAAAGAAGAAAGAATTCAGGCATCATTTCATTTGGAAAATGCAGGTGACGACGAATCTGTTAGAATAATGGGAAAAGCATTATTTAGCGAACCTTCTCCGATTGTAAGACATGAAATCGCTTTTTCTTTAGGCGAATCCTGCAATCCAAAACTTGCGTCTAAATATTTAATGAAAGCTATTGAAGAGGATGAGAATATTTTTGTCAGGCATGAGGCAATTTTAGCTTTAGCGACTTTAGGGAAAAAAGAATTTATTCCGTTTATTAAAAAATATATTAATTCCCCCGAATTAGAAATCGCTGAATCTGCGGAGATTGCTTTGCAGAGATTAGAACAAACTTGATTTTAGAAAGTTTTAAAAATGTTAAAATCTCTAGTTTTTTGAAGACGGTCTTAGTAATCGTGTCATACCTGATCTCATTCCGAACTCAGAAGTCAAGGCGATTACGCTGTTTGTGTTAGTGGCCGACAAGCTGCGAAGCAGCAGTGCCGTCTCAACTGTTTATTTTTTAAGATTTATATACAATTAATTCTTAATTTAATTATGAAATCAAACATTTCAAAAAAACAGGCAGAACAAAATATTAAAGATTTTTTCTTAGATGTTAAAAACAAAAATTCCAAGCAAATTAAAAAAATTAAATCTCTTGCAATGAATAAAAAAATTCTCTTGAAAGAAAAAAGAAAATTATTCTGCAAGAAATGTTTAACGCCTTATTCCGGAAAAGAAAAAATTAGGATAAAAAAAGAAATAAAATCTATCGAATGTAAAAATTGCGGGAAAGTTAATAGATGGAAGATTAAATAATTAATTAACTTTTCTTAAACTTGCTAATCAACTCAAGTGTATCCACCTGACCTAAAAATACTGAGCGACAGCACATTCTTTCTAATCCAAGTTCATCAAGAACTTTTTTTTGATTTTCTCCGGACGCAACTCTTTCCTTAAATTGCTCCCACAAGTGTCCCACCGGCTTTCCGCACCCAAAACATCTGACTGGAATTATCATATAATTAATTCATTAAAGTTATTTTTAAAGCTTGTGATATATCTAATTAATGCAAATATTTAAAAAGAATTTAAATATTAATTTTTAAATAAAAGAGAAGATGGCAAAAAAATGTGTTTATTGTCGGTTGGAAATTCAGGATAAAAGAGCCTTAGATGTTTGCAACAAATGCGGGGTTGGCGTCTGGGGCGAAAGAATGTTCAATGCAATTCTTCAGGGCATGAATAACGCGGATAAAAAAGGAGATTTAGGTATGGAACACGAAATCCCCCAAGAGAAAATTTAGGCCTATAATTCTAAAAACTAAAAGATAGATTTTTAAATTAGTCATTTTTGGATATTCAATGGTAAATAGAAAAAAGATTAGAGAACGTGGGAAAATTAGTTTTAGCAGGGCTTTTCAGGATTTTAATAAAGGGGATTCTGTTTCAGTTATCATAGAAAAAGCAAAATCGCTGACATTTCCTAAAAGAATTCAAGGAAGATGTGGAATTGTTGAAGAAAAACGCGGAAGGTCATTTATCGTCACTATAAATGACATGGAAAAAAGTAAAAAATTTATAATTGATCCATCACATTTAAAGAAGATAAATTCAGGAGCTAAATCTTCAAAATGATAATAAAAAGCACCCCTTTAAGCGCATCAGAATCAAAAGAATATTTTGAAAAAGAACAGGAACTTTTGAAATCGTTTATCAACAAATTTACAAAATTAAATGTGAAGGATGCAAAAGAGTTTAGAAAAAAATTAGAAGCATTGAACTTAGTAAAAATGAATGCGCAGCATATCTCAAAAATAATTGATACTCTGCCGTCTAATTCAGAAGAGATAAATAAAATATTCATAGATATAAGTTTAGATGAAAATGAGGAAAATAAAATACTTGATATTGTCAAGCAATTTGAATAATAAAGAAAATGAAAGACGAAACAGCAACAATCTTAGAATATCTGCCGAATGGTTATCCATTGGAAAAAAAAATGATGCCTTTAGCTCAGGCTATCGGAGAAACTAATTTTACGCTTCTGGAATTGGTCCCAAGAAGAGGGATTAGATTAGAGTCTGGTGAATCAGTTTATATTGGACAGGGAAAAAGAGATAAGATTTATTATATTCTTGGAAGATTATCTCCAGAAAAATTAACCGAATCCGCAAAACAGCAATTAGAAGAATTTATAAAGAAAGTTGTTGAAAAAAAAGAACAAGAATTTGTGGATTTTTTTAATAAGTCCGAAGCAGTTAATAAAAGATTTCATCAAATAGAATTGCTTCCGGGATTAGGCAAAAAACATATGAAAGAAATAATAAAACAAAGACAGGAAAAACCATTTGGATCATTTGAAGATATGAAAGAAAGAATTCCAAATTTACCCGACCCCCATAAATCGGTTGAAAAAAGAATGTTTAAAGAATTAACGCAAACAGAAAGATATAATCTTTTTGTGAAGGAAAGATAAAAATAAAATGGCAGAACAAAAATCAAAAACCAAAGATAATGCATCCCATTCTGGCGCTAAAGAGAAAAATAAAAAAGAACAAATAAAAAAAATTCCTCAAAGTCCAGAAATAGATAACCGCGGAAGAATAATCAGGATTATGCAAAAAGATATAGAAGGTGGAATGAAACTCTATCCCGGTTTAACAAAAATAAAAGGAATTTCCTGGAGCTTGTCCAATGCCGTCTGCAAAAACTTGGGATTTGATAAAAATAGAAAAATAGAATCTCTTTCAGAATCTGAAATAAAAAAACTTGAAGAGTTTTTAAAAAATCCCGTTCTACCCGAATATCTAAAGAATCGACAGAAAGATTTTGAAACTGGTAAGAGCGAGCATCTGGTGGGTTCTAATTTAGAATTAAGAAAAGAATTTGACATTAAAAGATTAAAGAAAATAAAATCATACAAGGGATATAGACACTCTGCTGGACTTCCAGTTAGGGGTCAAAGAACAAGAGCGCATTTTAGAAAAAATAGATCTAGGGGGGCAGGAATTAAAAAGAAATAGCTTCGTTATTTAATATCTAAAACTAAAAATGAAAAGAAAACATAAACTATATTCAAATCCAAAAAAACCTTTTGATAAGGTAAGGATTGATGAAGAAAAAAATATTATGAAAGAATTTGGCTTGAAAAATAAAAAAGAGATTTGGAAAGCCGAAGCAAAAGTAAAATTAGTGAGAGAGAAAGCCCGAAAACTTATAAAAAGTTCTCCTGAAAATCAAAAAAATTTATTTAATCAACTAAAAAAAATTGACATTAAAGTCGACTCGCTTACAGATGTTTTTGCTTTAAATATAAAAGATTATTTAGGAAGAAGATTACAGACGATTGTTTTTAAAAAAAGACTCGCAAACACAATAAAAGAGGCAAGACAAAAAATTGTTCATCGGAAAATTTTAGTTGACCAAAAAGGTATTAACAAGCCGTCATATCTTGTTCCAGTTGAATTAGAAAATAAAATAACTCTTAAAGTTAAATCTCCTTCATCAAAAGAAATCTCTACTTTAAAGAACCCAAGTGAAATTAAAAATGAAATAAATGAATCAAAATCTTAATTATGGAAAATAAAAAAATAAAAAATAATGACCTAAAGCCCGCAAAGCAAAAAATATTAGAAGAAGACACAGATTTACCCAAAGAAGATAAAGAAAGTCTTTTAGAAGCAGACGACGGATTTGATGACATCGACGAGCAAAAATCAAAAAAAATTAAAGAAATAGAAGCGGTTGTTCATATCTATGCTTCCTACAATAACACTCTCGCGCACGTTACGGACATTTCTGGAAGAACTCTTATAAAAGTTTCAGGAGGAATGATTACTAAACATGATAGATTAAAAGCGAATCCGACAATTGCTATGTTTATTGCAAAAAGACTTTCTGAAAAAATGAAAGAAGAAAAAATAAAAAATTTGTATGTAAGGATTAGGGCAAAAACTGGAAATCCCACTCCGGGACCGGGAGCAAATGCAATCGTGAAAAGTCTGTCTAGAGAAGGATTCAAAATCATAAATATTTTAGATAATACAAGAATTGCAAGGGGAGGCCCAAAGAAAAAAGGAGGAAGAAGGGGCCGTAGACCTTAACCTTTAAAAAACAATTTTAACAAATATTGATATGGAAACAATAAGAAAAAAAGTAGACAAGTTAATTTTTTCAGCAGAGATTGAGAATAGCGTAGCAAATGCAATCAGGAGATATGTTGCTCAAATACCAATTGTAGCCGTTGATGAAGTTGAAATCTCAAAAAATGATTCCGCATTATATGACGAGACTCTCGCGCACAGAATTGGACTGATTCCATTAAAAGCAAAAAAACAAACCGGAAAGATGAGTTTAGAATCAAAAAAAGAGGGAATTGTTTATTCTGAAGAATTAAAGGGCGAAGCAGAAGTTGTTTATGGCAAAATCCCAATCACTCTTTTAGATAAAGGTCAGAAATTAGAAATAAAGGCAACTCTTAAGTCTGGAAGAGGTTCTGAACATGCAAAATTTTCCCCAGGGTTAATGTTCTTTAGAAACGTCGTTGAAATAAAAATGGATAAAAAATTTAAAGACAAAATTAAAAAAATCTGTCCAAATGCAAGTATAAAAGAAAGTGGAAATCAAATTATTATCTTAGATAAT
>Ga0209542_10008850_pt1 | contig 18657 bp, 21 predicted proteins | sample RifCSPhighO2_01_FD_184028 | JGI IMG/M metagenome (GOLD analysis project Ga0209542, IMG submission 184028) | Soil microbial communities from Rifle, Colorado - Rifle CSP2_plank highO2_0.1 (SPAdes) (version 2) | ecosystem: Environmental > Terrestrial > Deep subsurface > Rock core/Sediment ...
ATAATGGCTGTCTGTGGTAAATGAATAAAATTCTAAACTCAAAAGAATTAGAGTTGTGATTGCTAGAATGACTTTATTCCAAATTCCCTCTTTCATTATTGAATAAGAGAAAAGCTGTTTATAAATTTTGACACGTATCAAATTTGATTAGTCTTCTTTTTTAAATGGAGGACCTATTTTAGTTTTTATCTGTAAAATTTTTTCTTTTGGTATAGGTCTTTGATCACAGCAGACATTCATGTAATCTCCTGATGTATTCTTTCTTGCATGTGAAAGCTTTTTCCATACTATTGGTAAAGGTTCTTCTAATAGGTTACCAATTCTAGTGGCATTAAAATCGCATGGACACATTTCACCATAAGGAGTGATGTAAAAATAACCTTTCCCTGCGGTACATCCAAACGCCATTTGACTTCTAAAATGAGCATAACAGAAAATACCTGGATAATTTTTATTTTTGTTATATTTATCTACAATTTCAAATAATTTATGAAAATCAATCTTATTTCTTAATAAATCCTCTCTATGAGAATACATGCCTACAGACATAGTATCAAAAACTATTAACTCATTAACTTTCATATCTTTTGCAAATTCTATCATCTTTTCAAAATTTCCATTTTCAAGATCTTTCTGAACTATAGTTGTAGAAATCCCTGTTAATAGACCCACTCTTTGGCATTCTTTTATTCCTTCTATAGCTTTATTAAAAAGACCAGGTAATCTTCTAAATTGGTCATGTTGTTCTGGATCTGTTGAATCAAGACTAGTTATAACCATCATTGTTCCTGCATCCTTTAATGACTTTGCTTTATCTTTTAAATACCATCCATTTGTATAAACCGAAGATACACTTTTATCCTTGTTTAAAGAAGATATTAGTTCTGGAAGATCTTTATTTAATAGAGGCTCTCCACCAACAAAATTAATTACTGAAATACCAAAATCTTGGCAATCTTTTAAAATTTTTTTCATTTCTTCTTTAGATATTGTCTTTTTTTCTGGTCTATGCATAGCATTATTATAAAAACTACAATGTTCACACTTAGCATTGCAAATATCTGTTACTCCAACATTCACCATTCCTGGTAAACTTTCTTGCAAAATATTACTTATTAATCTCCTTGACATAGTATTTGCTAGAGGTTTACTAAGTCCTGGAGTTAAAAATGCAGAATAAACTGGATAACCATTAAACCATCCAATGACTTTATGATGTCTCATATAATAATCAAGGAAATGATCATTAATTGCATTCATATAACTACTAATATTTTTTAATGAAGAATAAAAATACCTTATTTTGTTTAACATACTTTGATAATTAAGAGTAAAGCATTTTTATTAGTTTCTATTTATTTTTAACTAATCCCAAATGCATCTTTTACTTCTGAACTCATTAGATAAAATATCATTGCAGCATAATAAATAATTGGAAATATTATAAGTAAAGATAATATCAAAGATCCAAATATTCTTCCTGAGATAAAAATTGATACTAATTGAATAAAACTTAGTATTATCATTGCAGAAGCTACAAATATAACTAATTTCCTTCCTATTGGTTTAAATCTAATCAAAGCAATTGCACCTATAAATCCTACAATTCCTATGATAATATTAATACCTTTCAATAAATAAGCACCAAATACACCTAAGAAACCAAGTCCGAACTGAGACCCAAAAAATAAAGATAAAATTCCAACTCCCATAATTCCCCCAATTATAGAATATATAGATCTTAATAATTCGACAATACCAATAAATTTGACTAATTTAGGTCTGGTTTCTTCCATTTTATTTTCTTGATTTTTTTATCAATATAAAACCGTTGTAGAAAAATCCAAGAAATCCTATAATTGAAACAAAAAACTGTAAAGTTGGCATCATTTGATTATAATTAGTATGTAATGGGCAATTAAGTGATTGAACATCATATTGACCTGCTAAAAATAATGCAGAGAATATTAGTAAAAATACTAAAAGAGGTGTATATTTTTTTGAAATTCCTTTATTGTTCATAATTGTAAATCCTGTAAGGAAAATCGTTCCAGTTCCCATAACCTTCAAGATAGGAATAGTAACCCCTAGAGAAAATATAAGAAGAACTCCTAAACAAAAAACAATAACAATTATAGGAATTATCATGATTATTGCTCCAATAGTTAAAATAATTTTAACTAATGCCTTGAAAAATTTTCCTGATGAAGAATCTGTTCTATTAGATTTTACATTAGAAGGTAATTCTGACCTAAATTGCCCACTTGGATATCTTACTTCTAAGCTCATTTTCTGTTATCAACTAAATAATTTATATATTTATAAAATGATAATATCAATGCACAGAAAATAGGAACTGCATAAATTGACTCTAACGGTAAATACAATACAGGTATTACTATTCCACTTCTCATTGTTTCCAGTAAGAATTCAGCATATCCTCTTACCCCTAGAGAAATCATAAAGGCTTCTGCTGGGATAACTAATGCACTTATAAAAAGAAGATATAAGAAAAATTTCTTTTTTTCAGATAATTCTCCATAGAAGTAATCTACTCCTAAAATAGCCAACATAAATGCATTAACCCATCCAAGAGTTAAAACCCAAGTTATATCCCCATAAATATAAGCCCAAGAATCAAATCCTGTATTAAGCCACATAGGTTCACTAATAATTTCAAATAAAATAACACCTACAAATAAAATGATAAATTTTCTGGTTACGTTTTTATAACCTTTTTTAGTCATAAAAAGCCATAGTATTATAGTTGTTGCAATAATGCTAAGTTCATATATTAATACACCAATTCCCATTTTATTTTGATCTCCTCTTTTTATTAGTTTCTTTATTATCTAATATTATTTGCCAATAACGAGCAAAAGAGATTACTAATAACATGAAAAAAGGTATGTAATAAAATGCCTCTATCGGAACACTACCAATAATTTTAATTCCTGAAAAAGACTCTAATAATTTAGGGTGATATTGTATTATACCTCTACCAGAAGAAATAGCTTCTCCTATTATACCAGTTATGATTATAGGAATAAAATATAAACCAAATCTCGCTCTTTCAGAAGATTTTGAAAAAATAAAATCTATTAAAGCTATAGAAATAACTACCATTGTAGTTCTACCAATAGTTATTACCCAGTTTACTCCCTGATAAAGATAAGACCATTTTGCCAGTCCCACTGTCAACCATAATGCTTGAGTAAAATATTGAAGTAATAAAACTCCTACAAAAATTATTATAAAATTTCTTAATACTTTCTTATCAAATATACTAAGAATAAACAAGGAAACTACTGCTAAAGCAATAACAGTTAACTCGTATGATACCATCTTCCTCTTTTTAAATTATTCATAATATCATAAATAACTATTTAAATTCTTCGTTTTAAATATTAATATGGAGTTGGATATTAACAAAACAGAGGTATTTATTCTTAATCGTTACTCTGCCTCAGAACTTGCTGGATCAGTTTGGCTTGGTAAAATGGCAAGAAAGATTCTAGACCCAATTCTTATAAAAAATCTTACATGGCATTGTATGGAAGAAGCAAGACATGCATTTATTTGGCAAAGTTTAATCAATAGATTAGGAATACCCTTAATACAAATTCATGATGAAGAGGGAGAAAGTTATTTTTCTCAGATTGATAAAGCTAGCAATATAATAGAATTTTTAGCTTTTACGCATGTATTTGAACATAGAGTTCCATTTCATTTTTCTATGCATTTAAAATGGACAAAAAATGAAGCAGTAAAAGAAGTATTAGAAAAATTAATTCCTGAAGAAATACCTCATTTAGCATGGATTGAGAATTATCTAAAAAAAGAGATAGATAAAGGAAATAAAAATATTAAGGAATTACTTAATAGGTTTGTGGAATTAGAAAAAGAAACTTATTATAAAGATTTAGAGAAACTAGAAAAGATGGGAGATTCTGGAAAAGAATTTGTTCAGATAATAAAGAATAATATAGAGAAATTTGAAAACACAAAAAAATGGTGGGAAAATGAAAAATGAAGCCCCCTTTCTTAGATCAGAAATTGGAGGAAAAGCATACAATCTAAGGATTTTAGAAAAAAGAAATTTTTCGGTCCCTAAATTTTATACAATTTCTTCTAATATGATTAATGACTGGTTAAACAGTCTTGGCATAGATAAAAATAGATTAAACTTGTTATTAGATAAAAAAGATAAAAATCTTGCTTTGAGAGAACTAAAAAATATTAGAGAAATTATAAATAAAGCAGAATTTGGAGAAAATATTAAAAAGAGAATTTTTGAAGTATTCTATAAATTTCCAGATCAAAGATTAATAATTAGATCCTCCTCCTCCAGTGAAGATGGAGTAAAAGATTCTTTTGCAGGTATGTATGAATCTAAAATATTAGATGATAGAAAAAAAATTGAAAAAATGATAAAAGAAATTATTGCTTCTTCATTTTCATTAAAAGTATATTCATATCTGAAAATTAAAGAGATAAAGATATTTCCATCTATTTCAATAATTATTCAAGAATATATTGATGGAGAGGTATCAGGAGTTTTATTTACAAAAATTATTAAAAATGGTAGAACAGGTACACTCATAAATTCTAATCTTGGTGGAGCTTCTTCTGTTGTTGGAGGTTCTAATTGTGATAGTTTCTTTTTGAATTCAGGAAATTTGGTATTTGAGGATATAATTAATAAAACACCTAGCTTGTCTGAAAAACAGATTAAATTATTATTTAATGCAGGCAAAAAAATTGAGGAAGTATTTTCAAATCCGCAGGATATAGAATGGTCTATTAAGAATTCAAAGGTTTATATTTTACAATCTAGGCCAATTACAGCTGATTTTACAAAAGAGTTAAGAGTCTGGGATAATTCAAACATCGCAGAAAGTTATAGTGGTATAGTTCTACCTTTAACAGCCTCTTATATAAGATATGCCTATAAAGAAACCTTTAGTGATTTAGCAAGAAGATCTGGCATAAGAGAAAAAAATATAAGAGAATATGAAAACATATTTGAAAATTTACTCGGTTTTTTTTATGGAAGAGTTTATTATAATATGTTTAACTGGTATAAAATGCTAACCTTATATCCTGGATATAAGAGAAATAAAAAAAATTTTGATTATATAATAAGTGCCAAAAGTAAAACGGATTTAGAAGAAGAGTATAAAAAAAATGTTTCAATAATGTTTAAATTGAAATATTATTCAATTTTAGCATTTAGATATCCTTTCTTTAATAAAGAAGTGGATAAATTTAAAGCTCATGTTAATACCTATAATTATAATTTTTATAAGATTAATTTAGAAAAGATGTCCTCACAGGAACTTCTTGATTTATATTATAAATCTGTCAATGAATTATTAAAAAAGTGGAGTATAACGGTTGAAAATGATTTTCTTCTTATGATATTTTATGGAAAATTAAGAGAATATTGTGAAAAAAATAATATTGATAGCAATGAATTTTTAGATTTAATATCTAATATACAAAATGTCGTAAGTGCACAACAGGTATCTATTCTTAAAGAAATATCCGAAGAATTTTCTAAGAATAAAGAACTTATGCTTCTTGCAGGTAAAAATAATCATAGATTATGTTTAGAAAAGATAAATACAGAACCTAAATACACAAAATTAAAAAAACAAATAGAGAATTATTTAAATAAATATGGAGGTAGATTTGCCAACGAACTAAAACTAGAATCTCCAGATTTATATTCCAATCCTGAATATTTAATAAAATTAATTTTTGCTTATTCCAAATCAGAAATTTCTAATATTAACCAAAATATTAACAATAAAAAATCTTTTAGAGTAAATTATCTAACAAATAAAATAAGATATTATACTAAAAGAAGAGAAGAATTAAGATTATTGAGAGCACAATCCTTTGGTGTTGCAAGAAGATTATTCAAAGAGATTGGACATAAATTAAAAGATCAGGGAATTATAAATGAATGGCAGGATATTTTTTATATGGAAGTTGATGAGATTAAACGTCAGATAGAAGGTTCAATCATAACAAGCAACCTAAAAGAGATTATTAAATTAAGAAAAAAACAATATCAAGATTTTAAAAAAATAGAATTAGAAGATGTTTTTATTACAGAAGGTGACCCATATTCCTCTCTACCCATACATACAGTAAAAAAATATAAAAGAAACTTATTGAAGGGAGAGGGATGCTCAAAAGGAATAATTAAAGGAAAAATAAAAATCCTAGATAAGTTTTATATCCCTGAAAATGAAAATTTTGAGATTATAGTTACAAAAAATACTGATCCTGGATGGACGCCTATTTTTGGGTTATGTAAAGGTTTAATTGTTGAAAATGGTGGAATGCTTTCACATGCGGCAATTATATCAAGAGAGATTAATTTACCTTGTGTAATTGGAATTAAAAATGCTACTTCTATTTTAAGAGATGGGCAAATTGTAACAATAAACGGATTTACTGGAGAAGTAAAAATTCATGAATGACTATATTATTAAAGAATATTTATTTGAAGAAGAATATCAGACAGATTTTATTAATCTTATGAAGAAACTTTATTCTAAATATGAAAATTATGAAACATATATAGGATATATAAAAGAATTGATAAATAAAAATAACCCTTCTTTTAGGTTTATTAAAATAAAAAACTTTATTGCTTATAAAAATGAGGAAGTTATTGGTCATATATCCTCAATTATTGATTCAAGATTGAAAGAAAATAAGAATTTTATTGGTCTAATTGGATTTTATGAGTGTATTAAAGATGATGAATTATCTTCTTTATTAATAAATAAAGCTGTTAAATATCTAAAAGATGAAAATTGTGATGTAATTAGAGCTCCTATTGATTTAACAATTTGGCACAATTATAGATTTGTAATAGACCAAAAAGAAACTGATTCTTTTATACTAGAACCATTAACAAAAAATTACTATGTAGATCAATTTAAGAGAGAAGGATTTAATTTTTCTATTGAATATGCTTCTGCTGAAAGGACTGACTTTAACACAATTTTAGATTATACCAAAAAAGATTATGAAGAAGTTATCAAAGAGGGGTTTGTTATAAGGGCTTTAACAAAAAAAAGTTTCAAAGATGATATATTATCTATTTATAGATTAGTTAATGAAATATTTCAAGATAGTTGGTCTTTTGTAAAGATTTCTGAAGAAGAATACCTCTATATTTATGAAGATTATAAAAATATGATAGATAATATATTAATCCAGATTATAAGTGATAAAAATGGTAAGGATATTGGATTTTGTTCAAGTATCATAGATCAAAAAAATAAAAATACTATTGTTTTCAAAACAATCGGAGTTTTACCAGATTATCAAAATAAAAAAATTGGAGCTGCTCTTCTTTATTCTAAACATAAAAAAGCACAAGATATGGGAATTTCAAATGCAATTTATGCATTAATTAAGATAGATAATAATGTTTCAAAACTCCCTTATCCTGGTGTGAAAGTTATTAGAAAATATGTAACTTTAGAAAAAACTAGTCAATGAAAATATCTTCTCCAGCTTTAATTCTTTCTAAAAGACATGATGGAACTAATTTACCATTATAATACATTGCATCAGGACAACCATCACATAGATTCCATTTTCCATTTATTCTTTCAGGTCCATCAATTATAAGAATAACCTGATATCTTAAATCAAGATTCTTATCAGGATTATTCTTTTTTTCATTTCTGATATTTCTTAAGATTTCTGCTGCATTTTTTCTAAATATAAAGGGTAAAAGAGAATTAGGATTTATTTTATTGCCTTTAACAGTAATAAAATGCTTGCCTTTCTTTTTTCTATATCTTTCCTGGAATTTTTTATAAAGAAAAAAATCTAAGTATCCTATAATTCTTTCTCCATAGAAAACAGGAACCATGAATATCCAGGCTGGCTGATCTTTGCTGTAAATCTTCCCTAAAAAAGCGCATGGTTTACTTTTAAATTGTTCTGATAAAAATTCTGAAAGTTGTTTAATATCTGGATTTGCTAATTTATTTTCTATAAATGTTTTATTTTCATTTATCAATACATCCTTATAAGGAGATAATACAAGTAAATTTACTATATCGCAATTCTTCTTACATATTTCTATTGCATCTGATAGATCAGAATAATCATCTCCAGAAACAGGCAAAATAAAACCAAGGTTAACATCTTTTACTTCCCTAAATATTCTACATAATTTTTCTCTTAATTCATTAGTATTTTTTAGTTTTTTCATATCCGGCCTAATTTGATATTTGTCAATATGAATAACAAATTCTGTGACACCTGCTTTTTTTAGTTCTCTTAATTTATTCTCTGTTAAAAGAACCCCATTTGTAAATATCTTTGTTTTAACTCCCTTAGAAGAGGCATATTCAACAACCTCTTTTATTTTTGGATATAATAAAGGTTCCCCTCCTGCAATAGACAATGTCTGAATATTTCTTGAACTAATTAATAAATCAATTTCAGATTTAATTTTCTCTAAATCTTCATGAATCCTTATTGGATTTTTTTCAGCAAGACCCCTATAACAGCCAGGACATTTTAGCTGGCAAAATGTTGTTACTTCTATCCAACCACTTGGATTATCTTCTTTTGACCAAGGAAGTCTGTACATCTGGTTGGTATCTAAGCTATTCTCTATCATTTTCTATTCTTTTCATAAGATCATTAGCCATAATTTGAAGGTCGTCGCTAAATTTTTCATGTCTAAAGATTTCCCTAAATTTTATCTCAACTTTAATATTTCTTTTTAACAAATTAATAATATTAAGACTGCCTGGTATATAAACTTTAACAGGGATTATATAAGAATTTTTGACTTCTCTTTCAAGATAAACAACTCCCACATTAGGTGAAGCATTTTTTCCTCTTTTTTCTAGTTCTCCTTTAGGAAAAATAAAGATAGTCTCTCCTTTATCTAAATGGTCTTTCAATAAGTCTAAAGGTTTCTTTCCATTTTTGGTAGTATTTGAAACACAACCCCATGATAAAAGAAGGGGTTTATAATACCATTTTGATAAATAGTCTTCTGATGTAACAAACCTTATAGGAACTAGTTTAATATATTTATTTAAGGGTATTGAAGCAAGTATAATAAAAGGGTCTATTTTTGTAGGATGATTAGAAGCAATAATATATTTTCTACCTTTCAAAATTTTTAGTTCTGAACTATTACTTTTTACATTAAAAATAAGTCTAATAGGCAATGCTATAAGAATATGCGTTGTAATTAAAAATATTTTTACAAATGAATTTTTCATGTTAAATTTTAGTAAATACCAATAATAAATGCATTGATATATAGAATAAAGCCGCGAATATTTGAAGTAAAAATGATGATTTTTTATTTTTGTTTGAGATATAAACAAGGGTAGATAAGATTACTAAATTTAAGAAAGTTAAACTTATAACAAAGATAATTAAACTAAACCCTAAACTTAAAAGCATGTAAATAAATAATCCATAAACTGTAAAACAGATTAAGGTATAAACTAATGCTGCATTTTTGATTCCGAGTCTTGAAGAGTAAGTATCTTTTGCGTCAGTTTCTTCAGACTTAGCCTTTAATTTTCTTGCAAATTCAATAATGCCTACGTTGAAAAGAACAAATATAAAATGAAATATTAGAATTAAATTCTTGAAAGAAAAATTAGGATTAATCAAGGAATACAAATAAAACTGTAAAAATAATAACTGCAATAAGTTCAAGAAATTATAAAGAAAAAATCTTTTTCTAATCCAATTTTTCATGAAAAATTCTTTACCTGCGATTAAAGTATATCCAAATGCAATTAACAAAAAGATAAATGCTCTTTGTGGGAAAAATATATTTAATGAAAAAATAATCAATAATCCAATTATATCAATTATTAAAAGTTCCTTTAAAGTTATTAGTCCTCTTTGGATAGGTCTTTCCTTATGATATTTAGAATCAAAATCATAATCTTTGTATTCATCTAATACTCTAATATGAAACATGAACAAGAGTAATGTTACAATAGAAACGAATATTTCTGTTAAGAAGTTAAAAATAAACTTTCCTTCGGGCAAAGACACTGCAACAGAACTTAAGACAACTGCGGTAGTCGTAAATATTAAAATTTCTATCTGAAACCTTTCCTTTTGAAATTCACAAAATCTTTTAAAGAAATTTCTCTTATCTTTCATTTTCTAAAAAAGAAAAAAACTCTTTTATATGTCCTTTAATCCAAGAGTTGTTAATTCCATGTACATTTAATTTTTTTCTAATTTTATTAGTATTTGAACAATCCCATTCTAAATCATCTATTAAATTATATTCAAAATATGCTTTAGTGCGATCATAAATAAATTTCTCTTCGTTTGAAAGATTCTCATAATTTAATTTTTCTTCAAAAACAAATCCTGGTTTAAAATTTAAACTTTCTTCAACTCCATCAGTAAATGATTTTATTGATAAGTTTGTTGGATTAACTAGATTATAGAATTTCTTTTTTTCTTTTAGATTCCTTATTTCTAATATAATTTTTATAAGATCATTTATTTGGATGATATTTGAGGTGGCATTTGATTTTCCAATTATTCTAATTTTTTTAGGATCACTTTGAATATTGACTGCTTTTCTCAAAATTTTGCTATAATAATAAAAGGTCTGATTTTCTACCTTTGAAAAGTCAGCCTGCGGACTAATTGAAACTATACTTGGACGAAGGATTATTATGTTTATATTTTTATTTTGAAAGTAATCTCTGATCAATTGTTCAGATAACCATTTTGATTCTTCATAATAATTCCTAAATTCAGAGGGTTTAGCAATCAAATCCTCTTTTACTAAACCTTTTGTTTTACCACATGAATAAGCACTACTAAAAAAATAAAAATTTTTTAGATTATTTGAGTTCTTGAAAATTTCGATAATATTCCTTGTTCCATTTAAATTTGTTTTAAAAATAGCTTCTTTGTCCTTTTCTTCATTAGACAATGAGATATTTGATGCTAAATGATAAACTTCTTCAATATTTTTTAACATCATTATCTCTTGATTCGTTAGTCCAAGATTTTCTTTACTAACATCTCCTTCAAGAAATTTAATTTCCTTTTTTAGATTTCTTGCAATATTTAATATATAAGATAGGTTTTCAATAGCCTTGTTTTTATTTCTAACAAGAAGTTTAAACTTATCTAATCCTGTATTTTCAATTAAAGACCTAAGTAAGGAATTTCCAATAAAACCTGTTGTTCCTGTAATAAAAACTTCTTTCATATAATAGAACTTCAACAAAGTGTTATAAAGATTTTTATAAGTTGGTTCATATAAGCATTTATGCCAATTTCATATAGTATGTGTTGGGAAGACCCAGATATTCTTCTTGAAGCTTTAAATATTTCAAATAAAGATAATGTATTAACTATTACTTCTGGTGGAGAGAATTTACTTGCAATACTACTAAAAAATCCAAATACGGTTGTAGCTATAGATATTAACAAAGAGCAAATTTATTTAACTAAGTTAAAAATATATGCTATACAGAAACTAAATTTTGAAGAATTTATTCAATTTTTAGGATTTAAGAGTTGTTCTGACAGAGTTGGGTTATTTAATAAGATTAAAGGAAGTCTTAATAATGAGGAATTAAGATATTGGAATAGTCATTTAGATGAAATCAATAAAGGGATTATCCATTGCGGTAAATTAGAAAGGTATCTATCCAAATTTAGAAAATATTTTTTACCTTTTATCATATCAAAAAAGAGAATTAATGAGTTCTTATTATTGGATTCCATTGATAAACAAAAAGAGTTTTATAGAAAATATATAGATAATTGGAGATTTAGGTTACTCTTTAAGATATTTTTTTCAAGAAAGGGCTTAGAATCTGGAAGAGACAAAGATTATTTTAAATATTCTTCCCAAACTAAAACCTCCAATTATTATTTAGGAAAAGTTAGACATGGATTAACTGAAATTCCCATTAAAGATAATTTTTTCATGCAATATATCTTAATTGGAACAATTATAATACCTCTTAATAATCATCCTTATTTAGATATAGAAAATTTCAATAAGCTTAAATTATCAATTAAGAGAATAAAATTCTTTAATGCAGATATTCATAAATATGTAAAAAAAGAAAAGTCAGAAAGTTTTAACAAATTTAATTTATCAGATGTTTTTGAAGTGAAAACTCAAGAGGAATATGAAGAGATATTAAAAGAAATTGTAAGAGTATCTTATAATAATGGATTAGTTTGTTATTGGAATAATTTAGTCCCAAGATATGAACACGATAAAGTTCTTGGAATAAATAAAGATGAATTGTTATCTTCTAAATTATCAAAAAGAGATAGATGCCATTTTTATTCTCGTTTTATAGTTGAAAAAATTACTAAGAAATAGCTTTAAATATAAATTAACATTATTATAATTATAAAATAAGAGGTTATAAGTAATAATATAATGGATGATAGAAATATTTCCGGAACAATTTTAAAACTAATCATAAGATTTTTTTATATGTTCTTACTTTTTTCATTTTTAAGTATAACTTTTGCTTATGTTGGAGGAATTGGAGGATTTAATAAAATATTTACTCCCCAAAATATATTAGGTGTTTCTTTAACAGTATTAGTACTTGCAATTGCTATTACATTATCTTCTTGGAAATGGTACGTTGGAGCAATATTTGCAGATATAATTGCCTTCTTTGTCAATACTGGATTAGAAGGTGGAGGATATAATTTTGGAACATTCATGTTTACACTTGTAGAATTTCCTGTTTTTTTAGCTATTGCCACATTAATCTATTTTATTAATAAAGGTTATGAAAAGATTTCAAAAAGATGGTTACAGTTAACTATTGCAGGACTTCCATTTGCAATTCTTTTAATATTACTTATTGGAGCTTCCCTAACCTGTTCATACGGAAATAATTCAGTATGCGTAGCAAAGGGAACTGCTAGTTTAGATATTACTGTATGTAGAAATTCTGCTAGTTTAAGTGCAGAACAAGATTGCTATAGAGAATTTGCAAAAAAACTTAATGATCCTAGCTCATGTAATAAAATAGAAGGGGATCAATATTATGAAATGTGTCTTAGAGCATTTATTACTGAAAATAAAGGATCAATATCTACTAATTCTTGTGATTCAGCCCCTGATAAAAATATTAAAAATTGTTACAGAATTCTAGGTATAGCCTTAAAAGATCCAAAAATCTGTGAAAAGATTTTGAATGATAATTATAATCTCTACGGGTGTTATTCTGGAATAGTGTGGAGTGGAGGAGATAAAGCTCTTTGTGATAAAATATTAAATGATGCGGATAAACGTTCTTGCCTGAATCCAGAAAATATAGGATACTATGATAGATAATCTAAAGAAATAAATATTATAATAATACTTAAATCTCATTTCTTATAAACTATTATATAAAGATTAATTATGATCATCTAACAAAATATAGTTATTCCTCTTGGAATTATCTCTGCTGTATAATCTTTAGTAGGTTTAAACACTTCCCCATCACCCATAAAAGATAGAGGTTCTTTAAGAGTAAAAGATATTTTCTTTACTTTCTTTTCTTTTATCCATTTTAGATCTTTTAATTTACCACTTAACCCTTTAGATAATGTTTTAAAATGGCTAATAAATGTTGGTGGAATCTCTACAATCTTAACCTCAAATAAACCATCATTATTTTTAGCATTTGGAGCAAGATTAAATCTTTTACCTAAAAATGGTTGATTTAGGATATAAATAGCAAGGAGATTATTTGTATATCCATTTAATATAACTTCTACTCCTTTATAACCAAAAACAAATTTTTTTAATGTAAAAATAAGATAAGATAAATCTCCAAGATATATCTTTATATGTCTACCCAAGAAGCTATTGGAAAATTTATCTACATCTTCAACAGTCTCAGAAGGTAAACCTATACCTCCACCAGTTATTATATAATTATCATTTACCTTAATTAAATCAATATTCTTTGTATTTCTTTCTCTCAATTTTTCAAAAGCCAAATTAGTATCTAATGGAATTTCCATATACCGAGCCAAATCATTAGCTCTTCCACAAGGCACAATTCCAATTTTGATAGAGCTTCTTTCTTTTTCAGGAAGCTCCATTATCATATTAACAAATTTGTTTATAGTTCCATCTCCTCCACAAATTATGAAATCCTTATAACCTTCCCTGATTTTATTCTGTGCTTGGTCAGTTGGACTGTAGGATATATTTTTTAATTTTAGATATTTTACAACGTTTTTGGAGTTGTTTGATCTAGGGTTAACTAAAATAATTTGCTTGGTCATAATTATAAATATAAAGATTGATTTAAATAATTGTTCTTTTTTAAATGCGGTTAGGTTATAATTTTTACGGCAAGTTCATAATTATTTCTTTTAAAGTTTTTTCAATTAATTTATCAGATTCATTGCTAGGAAACTTAACATCTGAATAATATTTTTTCATATCTTTCTCAAATTTCTTTAATGCCTCTGATTTAATTTCTTCTAAATCTTTTTTATTCCAATTGAATTCATTTGCAATTTCTAATGCATTATCTCTGTAAGCATCTACTTCACTTTCTAGATGATTTAAAGATTCTGGCTTGTTTGTATGTTTAATAAGAATTTTATGAACAACTATATTTCCTATAACATTTCCCAAAATTTTTATAATTCTATTTTTTCCCATAAATCCCCTTTTAATTCTAATCTTGTCTTTTCAGACAATTTTTTTAAAAAATTTAAAGCTATTCTTTTTTCTATTTTAGATGCCTGATTATTTCTTAATTTCTCTGCAATATTCTTTCCAATCTCATCATTCAAAGATTCTCTTAATTTTTTGTTGTCAATAATCTTATTTAACAATAACCTCACTAAAATAACATTTCTTAAAGCCTTGTAAATATCTATTCCTTCTGGTTTAATATCCTCTATATCACCCCAGTCTAATTTCATTTGGAGATTAATGTTATATAGTTCTATCTTATCTGGAATTTTCAGCTTTCCGTATATAATTTTATGATCTTTAAGTTGATATATAAGAGTTGGGCTATGAGGATAATTATTATATAAATTTTTTTTGTCATAAATCTGAATATCAGCTAAAATAGAATAGTTATTTAACTTCTTCTTAATCTCATATATCTTCCTATATTTTTCTCCTATAGCCCTGTATAATTTTTTTTTTGTAACAATCAGGATATCAATGTCATTATAATTTTTATAATTATCTTGAATCGCGGATCCATAAATTATTATGGAGTCTATTTCTTTTATACTTGAAAGTATCACTTTTTTTATTCTATTTTCAATTGATATTATTTTCTGATTGTATTCCATTTTATCCAGCAGATATTTTGCATCTATGGAGATTATTTCCTTAAGTTTAGGTTTTATAAATCTATAGATATAATTTGAATCAGTCTGATTCAATTTCTTATTCTTAATTTTTTTATTAATAACTTCTATTTCTCTTTTAGTGAAAATCACACTTTTTACCATATAACCATTATATTGGTTAATACCTTTATATATCTTTCTTTTTTTATTGAGAAATTTTTATATTCAGATTATTTCAACAAAGTTTATATTAAAGGCTTATTTCTTGGAAAAGATTAAATAATTTCAAAAATTAGATTATTAATTAAAAAGCAAAAAAGAGAAAAGAAAATGAGAGATAGAACACATATTGAACAAATTGAAAGGTTGGCAGAATATGTCAGAGATAACCCTGAAAAATGGAAAATGAAGGTAAAAGATTTCCGGGATTCACAGATAATTATGTCAAGAATATTTTATTCTAAACTTGCAGAAACCGAAGAGGGAAGAGAAAAAATAAAGTTATTGAGAAACATAAATCATTAATTATTTTTTAACAAACTTTATATATTTATTTTATTTGATATATTAATGATAATAAAAAAAGTAGGTGCTAGAAGTATCTTGGATTCTAGAGGCAAACCTACAATAGAAGTATTTTTACAAACAGATTCTGGTTATTTTTCCACATCAGCACCTTCTGGAAAATCAAAGGGGGAATATGAAAAAAAACCTTATTCAAAAAATTTGAATAGTGATATAAAATATTTTAATAATCTTGATGTTGATATTTTAAACAAACTTAATGTAACCCATTTTAATGACTTGAAAAAAATAGAGAGATTAGTCAAAAATAATATTGGGGCTAATAGTTTATTTTGCTTTGAAGCCACTATACTAAAGGCATTAGCAAAAGAAAAAAAACTGGAGTTATGGGAGTATATAAGAAAAAGCAGGAAAAATATAGTCTTCCCAAGACCTGTAGGAAATGCTATTGGGGGAGGAGTTCATAGCAAAGGTGTTGGAGGAGAAAAACCTGATTTCCAGGAATTTTTATTCATTCCAAAAGGAGAAAGTTTTTTTGAATCTGTTAAAATAAACAGTTTATCCTATAAATTAGTTAATGATATAATAAAATCAGTTTCAATAAATGATGAGGGTGCATATGAAACTTATTTGGATAATGAAGAAACATTAAAAGTGATGAGAAGAGTTTCTAATTTTTTAAAAAACACTTACAATTATCATGTAGACATAGGAATTGATGTTGCTGCTTCAATTTTTTATAAAAATTCAAGATATGTTTATAAAAATCTTCCAAAAAAATTGAACAAAATTGAACAAGTGCATTATATCAATAGTCTTATAAATAAATATAGAATATTTTATATCGAGGATCCACTAGAGGAAAATGACTTTATTGATTTTAGAAAATTAAAAAATATTGTTGAAAATAGTTTAATTGTTGGGGATGACTTAACAACAACTAATCCTATTAGATTAAAAAAGGCGATTCGAATGCATTCTATATCAGGAATTATTGTTAAACCTAATCAAATTGGAAGTTTATTGAAAGTAAAGGAAGTTATTGACTTGGCCAAAAGTAATCATATAAAGACAATCATTTCACACCGAAGTGGAGAAACTCTTGATGATACCATCGCTGATTTAGCAATTGCATTTAATTGTGATTTTATAAAAACGGGCATTAATGGAAAGGTGAGAGAAGCAAAATTAAGAAGACTTATCGATATTGAAAGAGAATTATTGTAGAAATATTTTAATTAATCCCACCAATTCTTATTATTTATCAATCCATTTCTTAGATATATTTTTAAATTACATCTTATTAAATGATATATGAAAAAAGGTGTTAAAAAACAAATAAGATTTTGGGAATGGTGTTTAAAAAATTCTGGTTTTTGGTTATTATTTATTCTTGGAATATTAGATACTATTTATCTAGAAAAATATCTTTCTCCTTCATTTACAGTTACCCCTGAAATTAAAATTTTAAAGATAATTTTTGGAATATTATTTCTTATCCTTCTATTTTATATTTATTATGGAATAGTTGTAAACAAGGGTAAATTAAGAAAAATTATAGGTTTAGATGATTATGGAAATTTTGTAGATTCTAAGAAAAGAAATTTTTTATTTAAACTTTCATTAATTTTATCCTTGAATATAATTATTAGTTTTTATTTATTATTGATATCTGCTCTTTTCCTTTATATCCCTAATGGTTTATTTTACAAAATATTAATTTTTAATATGGTTATATCAATAATGATATTAATAATTATTTTTCCAGTAGGATTATATTTAAAATTAAATAAGAAAAGCAAAAAGTTAGAATAAATTTAAAAATAAACCTCTCTTAATAAAAGTTGTAAAGAGAGTGTTATATGGTTAGTAAAAAAGGAGTTCCTCTTGGAATTAAAATTATTTCTATATTGGATCTAATTGCAGGGATTCTTATCATTTTAGTTTGCTTATTGTATTTATTGTTGGGAATTTTAATTTATATTTACCCTGAACAATTTTTTGACCCTTCTGATCCTTCTTTAAATTATATTCTTCCTTATGTTTTTGGGATTGTAATAATATTTCTTTTATTTGGTATTCTAAAGATATTTATTGCTAGAGGATTATGGAAAGCAAAACCTTGGGCAAGAAATACAGATATAATAATTTCTGTAATTGGTATATTAATTACTGTTGTTTATTCTTTTTATAATAAAAATATTATAGATTTGAATAGCTTTTATAGTATCACAATTCACACTGTAATATTATTTTATCTTATCTTTAGTAAAGAAGTAAAAAGTTATTTTAGTTAATTTTCATAATTTATCTAACAAATATTTATAATCTATAATTGTTTAATATAAATTATGAAAGAGGTTAATAAAAAATTTCTAATTTCATTTATATTGATATTCCTAATACTTTTTTCTTATACTCTTATAATATCCCAAACTGCTCCTTTTCCAGGAAGTGGTGGAAGTTCTGGAACAAGTACAGGAACTGGAACACAAACCACACAAGCAGGAACAACTCCAGAATCACAAACAAAAACTGGTGTAGAAAATCCTCCTGAGCAAGGGACAATTGGAAACCAAAAACAAGATATGGGTGGTCTTGTTGGTTTAGAAGGACAACAAGGAACAACCGGAACAGATACAGGAACAGGAGGAGATGGTTTAGTTCCTGTTAAACCAATTCCAGGAACTGATTCGGGAACAGGGTCAACTCCAGGAAGTACAGAAGGAACAAGTGAATCTACTCCTTCACTTAAAGGGCAAAATTTAGATTTCAAAAGAG
>Ga0209542_10008851_pt1 | contig 18655 bp, 19 predicted proteins | sample RifCSPhighO2_01_FD_184028 | JGI IMG/M metagenome (GOLD analysis project Ga0209542, IMG submission 184028) | Soil microbial communities from Rifle, Colorado - Rifle CSP2_plank highO2_0.1 (SPAdes) (version 2) | ecosystem: Environmental > Terrestrial > Deep subsurface > Rock core/Sediment ...
TGGGAGTCTACTCCGGTTGAGAAAAAAACCGATAACTTGCCGGAACAAGAAGAAGACCAAAAAGTAAAAAGATTCATCAAAACCCCTGAAGGCCTGAAAGAAGTGCCATGGGGACAACCGATTGAAACGAAGAAGGAGAAAGAACAAACGGAAGAGCTTGAAACATGGGAAAACGCGCTTGAAAAAGCCGAAGAGGAAAAAGCGGCTTAATTACGGATGGAGACCGATAAAATCAAAATAATATTTTTCGGAACGCCGGAATTTTCAATTCCGGCGTTTCAGTTTTTAATAAAAAACGGATACCAAATTATTGCCGCCGTTACCGCCCCCGATAAGCCTTTCGGACGCAGAAAAATATCGACTCCCCCGCCGGTAAAAGTTTTAGCCCGACAAAATTCCATCCCCGTTTTCCAGCCGGTCTCTCTCAAGAGAGACGCTGAATTTCTCCAAAAATTTAAAGAATTGAAACCCGACCTTTGCGTCATAGTCGCTTACGGAAAAATAATCCCCAAAGATTATCTGGGCTTGCCCCAATACGGTTTTGTTAATATCCACCCCTCGCTTCTCCCCAAGTACCGGGGACCCTCCCCCATCCAATCGGCAATTTTAAACGGGGAAAAAGAAACCGGCGTTACCATTATGCTGGCTGATGAGGAAGTCGACCATGGACCGATTCTCGCAAAGCGAGAATTTTCAATTTTCAATTTTCAATTTTCAAACCGCAAGGAATTGGAAAAAAAACTGGCCGAACTGGGGGCAAAATTATTGATTGAAACCTTGCCGGGTTATCTAAACAGCGTGGTTGAACCAAAACCGCAAAATCACTCGGAAGCGACCTTTACTAAAATGTTTTCGCGGGAAGACGGGAAAATAAGCTGGCCGCAAACCGCCGAACAAATATACAACCAAATTCGCGCCCTCAATCCCGAACCGGGAACTTGGACAACCTGGAACGGCCGTATTTTAAACATTTTAAATGCCGAACCTCCCTACAAGGTGCGTCCTTGTAGGGTTTGTAGAAGCAATGATTTAGATTATTTACTGCCAGGTAAAATCCAAATTGTTAATAACCAAGTTGCCATACAAACTTCTAAATGTTATTTAGTAATTAAATCTCTCCAGCTTGAGGGCGGAAAAGAGATGGACGCAAAAAGTTTTCTTCGCGGCCATCCTGATTTTGCCAGCTCACGGCTGGAATAAAGCTTTTTTACAATGAGGAGGAACCATGAAAGTCAACTGGAATTTTACCGTTGACATAATGATTTTGACAATTATTTTAGGAATTACGGCCGGATGGACTGACGCCGCCGAAGCCATAATGCGTCCGCCCGCCGAATATGATTTCTGCGCCAAATCGGCGATACAAGATGCAACGGATGATTACTTGGCCAATCCGGACCCTGCCAAATTGGAACCTTTAGAAATAAAAACCGTATTGGATGCAGCTTCGGTTGAGTGCGAACCGGAAAAAATTCATGTGTTTTATGAAACAAATCCCGGAACTTGCTATTTCAGAGTTCTTTTGGTGCCGGTCGGATATCCGTCTTCTGATGAACTGGATTTCAAAATGAAGAAGCTTATCGGCGCCGCCGTATTGGCGTTTAATGACATACCGGGATTAAGTTTTGCCTATGTTTCACCGGCTTACAAGATTGATTTTGTTCATGTCGAAAGGTTTGTCCTGCCCAAAGACAATGAGCTTCTTCAAAAACTGTGGGAATCGCTCACCAAGTCTGCCAAGCCCAATGTGCTGATTTTCGTTCTAAATACCAGTGAATATGTCGGTACGGCGGATTTTAGCAACGACCCGCCTTGGGGTATCATTGCGGGCGAAACCGAATTCTCCAATTCATTATTTCAACACGAACTTGGCCATTTGCTTAGTTTGAACGATGGATATGAGGCATTTTATCGTCCCGGCAGGATTCCCGGAACGGAACTATTTTTTGAAAATTTGCCGATAAACGTCTATGAGGCATATTCGGCCGCAACCGCGCAGCCTTTTATCGTCCGCGCCGGAAGCTGCTGCACCCAAGCGGTATATCGGTTTGCTGATTCGAAAAATACCGTCATGACAACATTAAATCTTGACTCTCAAGAGAAAGATTTAAACGCCTTCAGCGAAATACAGGCGCGCATTATGGGAGAGTTTGTCAAAAAATACTTATTAGACAAATTCTGCCGCTTAAAATTCCCTTCCCGGCTCTATCTGTTGCCAAACCAAAACCCCAGTGATTAAACCGAGGTTTTTTTATTTATTCTTAATTCTATTTTTTAGTACACTATCGGTTTTCCGGTTTTATAATACGTCAGTTCAATTTGATTGACGGGAGCAATCTGTTCATCGGCAACATTCATCCTTCTGACGGCCATAGGCGTAAGATATCTTTTGGCGCCGTTTACTATTTGGAACACATCTCTGTTTAGCGGATTTTCCAAAAAAACAAACTGGTTTCTCGGATAAAAATTGAATTCTTTTTTGCTTACTTCAATTATGTCTTCGTCACGGTCGCCGTAAGATTCAGAGACGTTCTTGTCGGGAATCAGGCGGATCATTCCGCCGTCGGTCAGATAATAAGTGTTGTTTTTGTTTCCGGCCAACATCAGCAATTTCACTCTCGGATATTTGGCGAGATTCCTGGCGGTAATGTCTTCAATCATTTCCAATTTAAATCCGTAATTATAAAAAATATCTATGGTCGGAATCAGGTGCTTCTTGCCTCCGATAATTTCGTAAATTTCGGTTTGGCCAGGCACTCTGACTAACGACACCGAACCGCTTCCGGCAGATTTTTTACCGGCAGTGTAAATGGTCGCGGTAAGGTTTGAGTTGCCAGAGGCGCTTGAATCGTTAGAAACGTTGGAAGCGTTATTGGGCGTGGCAACTGGAGCCGGCGTTCCACAGCCGATTCCCAACGAACCGAGAACGTTACAAACCATAACATTGGGGTCGCCGGAAACCGCAATCTTAGAAGCCGAATCAGCTTGCCATGAATCTGTCGAATCGGCCAGAGCGGTTCCGGATAAAAATATCAACCCCAAAAGACTCAAAAGGGCGGACTTTATTGATTTTTTAGCAGGTAGTCTGAACATTCTTTAATTATATCATATTTCACCTTTTTTGTCAAAATATGTTGCGGATATAAAAAATGATACAATTTAATAGGCTTAGTTATTAGATTTGAGTTTTGAGATATTAAGTTAATTTGTATGGCCAATCAGGAGACGGTTCTAACTGTAGAAAATCTGGGAGTTAAATTTGAAGATGATAACGAGGTTTTAAAAGACCTAAGTTTTTTTGTTCAAAAAGAAGATGTCTTGGCCATCGTCGGCCCCAACGGTTCCGGCAAATCGGTTTTATTCCGCGCGCTTATGGGTCTTATCCGCCACTCCGGAAAAATCAATTGGGCCGAAGGCCTAAAAATCAGCTATGTGCCGCAAAAATTCCATATCGACGCTGAATTGCCCCTAAGTGTCTGGGAGTTTATGAAGTTTAAGACCAAGAATCGGACTAAAATCATAGAGGTTTTAAAAGCGGTGGGTCTGGCGGAACATCACGACGAACATCATCTTGTCAGCCATATTTTAAAAAAGCGGCTCGGCTGGCTTTCCGGCGGCCAAATTCAGAGGGTGCTTATTGCCTGGTCGATTATTGATAATCCGGACGTAATTTTATTTGACGAACCGACTTCAGGCATAGACGTGGGCGGCGAAGAAACGATTTACAATTTGCTCAAAAAAGTAAAAGAAGAGCGAACGCTTACGATTATTCTCATCTCGCACGACTTGAACATCGTTTACAAATATGCCGACAGCGTTATCTGTTTGAACAAAAAAATGGTCTGTTACGGCCGGCCCAGCGAAGTGCTTGACCCTGCGGCTCTTGCCAAGTTATACGGCGGAGAAACCGCATTTTATAAACACGAACACTAAAATAGTTAAAAGTTCCAGGTTCTTAAGATTCGTAAGGTTGGGGAAAATAAATTACTTTATGAACTTTATAACTTTATAAACTTGATAAACTCATTATATTTACAACTTCTCGTCGGAACTTTAATCGGACTTGGGTCGGGTTATATCGGCTCATTTATGGTTTTACGCAGAATGTCGCTTGTTGGCGATGCGCTTTCCCATGTCGCTCTGCCTGGCATAGCCGTCGCCTTGCTCATCGGAATCAATCCTTTCATCGGCGCGTTCGCCGCTCTTGTCGTAGCCATTTTAGGAATTTGGGCGCTTGAGAAAAAAACCGAATTGCCGTCGGAGACACTGGTGGGCATATTTTTCACTTTAAGTTTGGCGCTGGGGCTTCTTTTAACCCCGGAACCGGAACTGCTTGAGGCTCTTTTCGGCAACATATCCAAAATCAATATTATTGACGCCGCACTAACCGGAATATTTACCGTGTTTATTTTTATGGCGATTAGACGGCTTGCCAAGGGTTTAATGCTGTCGATTGTTTCCAAAGACCTTGCCAAGTCGGTCAGAATTCCGGTGGACAAAATGAACTTGATTTTTCTTTTGTTGGTTGCCGTCGTTGTCGCTCTTGGCTTAAAAGTCGCCGGAACATTGCTTATGGGTTCTTTGGTCATAATTCCCGCCGCCGCTTCCAAAAATATTTCAGTCAGCTTATCGCGTTATACTGCAACTGCGGCCGTATTTGGCGGATTGTCAGCCTTTTCCGGCATTTGGGTCGCCAATTATTTTAATATCGTTCCCGGCCCCATCGTAGTGCTTGCCGGAGGCATCGTGTTTTTGGTGACGCTGTTGTTTAAAAAATAGCCGCCCCGACCTGTTTGGTTTCTTGCAAAATCAACAATTTCTGCTAAAATATTGTCATTATGGCATTGGGGGTAAATGAACTAAAACAGAAAACCTTTTTTATCTACGAGGGCCAGCCCTTCGTGGTTTTGGAAACATTTCATTTGAAAATGCAGCAGAGGCGGCCTACGGTGCAGGTTAAAATGCGCAATCTGATGAACGGCAAGATACTGGAAAGAAATTTTGCCCAGTCGGATATATTTGAGGAGGCCGATGTCCAGCGGCAAAGCGTCAAATTTTTATATGCTCATCGCAACCAATACTGGTTTTCTTACAAAAACGACCCGTCAAAAAGATTTGAACTTTCAGAAGATATTTTGGGCAACGCCGTTAAATTTTTAAAACCTAATACAATTCTTGAAGCGATTATCTTTGAAGGCAAAGTCATCACCGCCGAATTACCGGTCAAAATGGAATTCAAAATAGTTGAAGCTCCTCCGTCCATCCGGGGCGATACCGCTCAAGGCGGAGTCAAGCAGGCGAAAATAGAAACCGGCGCTTATATCAATGTCCCCCTCTTTATAGACGAGGGAGATATCGTCCGGGTAAACACCGAGACGGGTGAATATGTAGAGCGCGCGGAAAAGGGGAAATAAGCTCCGAATCACCTCGCAATTTCTTTCCCTCTTTTAACCAACAACAAGGCGGGTATAGGAACGGTAAACCAGAAGAAAACTGCCGGCGGAGTTATGAAATACACGGCCAGCGCAGCCGGCACAAATCGGGCGATTATATCAAGCGGTAGCATGCCCAAAACAATTATCAGCAAAAGACCCAGCTGGAGAAGGCTAATCACGGTTACCGCAAAAAAGGACGCTTCGGCGATTGTCAGGCGGTTTTTCGCCAAGGATTTGTTTAATATCAAAAACACGGCAAAATAAACTGCCAGGAAAAAACTGACCTTCGTAAAATACGGCTGGGGTGAAAATTTAACCGTTTCATGAAGCCAGTCCCAATAAGGAAACACCGACTGGACGGCATAGGCGATGTAAATGCCCAAAAAAGAAAAAACCGCTCTTGTCCGGCCCAAACTCAAACCGTAAAGTAAAATAAAGACGAAAAAAAGACCGGCCAGTAAAACGCCCGGACTGAAATTGAAGTCAACTTTTAAAAAATTAAGAAAAGACAGGATTTTTTCCATCATTTAATTTTAATAATCACCACTAAATCACCCGTACCACCCTTGCCGGCGTTGCCGCCTTTCGGCACCACAACAGAATAACCGCTTTCCAATGAGGAAGGGAGTCGAATTTCTATTTTTTTCTTTGCTTTCACGGCACCGGAACCGCGGCATTCAAAACATATTTTTTCCGGCATTTTGCCTTTTCCCCGGCACTCCGGACAAACAGTAATTCTTGAAAAATATCCAAAACCGTTTTGAGAGGTTTGTCTAAGCTGGCCGGTTCCGTCGCAAGCGCGGCATTCTGATATTTTGTAACCTTTGGCCACGCCGTTACCGCCGCAAGCGCCGCAGGCAACGCGAGTTTCAAGCTCGACAAATTTTGTCTTTCCCAAATCGTTTTTACCGACTGCCACTTCTAAAATTATATTTTCTCCCCTGCTTTCATCTTCGTGCCGCGGTTGGCGCCAAGTTTCACCGTTGCCGAACATTTCTGAAAAGATATCAAAAATATCTTCAGCGCCGCCGCTCCTTGAACGGCCAAACAAATCCCAAAATCCTCCACCTCCTCGGCCGAAGTCGTAATCACCCTGGAAGCCGCCTTCGTTATAAGCAAATCCAAAATTGTCGTAATTCGTTCTCTTTTGCGGGTCGGAAAGCGCTTGATAGGCCTCGTTTAATTCCTTGAATTTTCCTTCATCGCCGCCCCTTTTGTCAGGATGATGTTCGTGGGCCAATTTTCTGTAAGCCTTTTTTATTTCATCCTGCGAGGCCGTTCTCGGTACTCCTAAAATTGTGTAATAATCTCTGTTGGACATAAAATAATGCTAATCCACTTATTACAATATCAATGTTTCCGCTTTCGCGTCTCTTTCTTCAATTTTCACAAATCCCGCCTTTTTCAGCGCAAAAAATAAAAGCGAGCCGATTAAAATGCTAAGCCAGACGAATATTTCGTGAACCCCCCAAATAATCAAAAATAGGGAGGCCGTTAAAACCGGCGGCGCATATTTCAAATACGGAGCGGCAAGCGAGTTTAATTGATTCATTGTTTGCCTGGTTATTTCTTTTATGATGGCCTGCTTTTCCCGCGGGTTTCCTTCGATTTGTCCGCCGATAAAATTAGTTATGACGGAACTGACGATTTTCTCTCCGCTTGGAGGTATTTTATTAGCCTTTTCAAGCGCTTGAACACCCGGGTTCTCATAAATGACAAATGAAACCATCACCAGCAAACCGATAAAAATCGGGGTCAGACCTCGGCTTAAAATTATCCTGGCGTTTATTTTAATTCTTTCCCTTGATTCGGAAGTGACGCTTAGGCGGGAATATAACAGGCATAAAATCAGAATTCCGACAGCCGCAAGATTGAAATCCGTAAAACCGCTTGACAAAAGAAATACGGCTCCGGCCAGCGCTCCGCTCGACAGCGTTTGAAACAAAGTTCCGAAAAATAAAATTCCAAGACCCAGCAACGAGGCAAGACTCAAGAAGAAAACAGCTGGCAGGGCGACCGCTTCAAAAGAAAACGGCATTCCGCCGAAACCGGCGGATAATTGGCCGACCAAACGGGCAAACCCTCCCCAGAACAAAAGCGACAAGATTACAATTGCCGCTTCCCAGGAAATGAATTTATATAATTTTGACATTTATTTTTGTTTTTCCTGCTGCTCCGGTTTTTCCGACGATTCCTGCGGTTCGGGTTTTTTTTCTTGACCTTTATTTTGCGCATAGAGCGCGCTTCCGATTTTCTGGGCGGACTTTGACAGTTCTTCCGTCGCTTTCTTTATTTCTTCCAGATTGTCGGACTTCAATTCGGTTTTGAGCTTTTCGCTTTTAGTTTTGAGCTCTTCCTTATCCTCCTCTTTTATTTTAGCATCATTTTCTTTTATCATCTTCTCTGCGGTGTAGATAAGTGTTTCACCCAAATTGCGGGCTTCGGCCGATTCTTTCTTTTTGGCGTCCTCGACGGCATATTTTTCGGCGTCAGCCGTCATTTTTTGTTTTTCATTTTCAGTCAGGCCTGACGAACCCTCAATTCTGACAGATTGCTCTTTGCCCGTTGCCCTGTCTTTTGCCTTTACATTCAAAATCCCGTTGGCGTCTATGTCAAAGGAAACTTCAATTTGGGGAATGCCGCGAGGGGCCGGCGGAATGCTGTCCAGAATAAACTTGCCAAGCGTCTTGTTGTCGTGGGCCATGGGCCGTTCACCCTGCAAAATATGAATTTCAACCGAGGGCTGATTGTCGGCCGCGGTGGAAAAAACTTGGCTTTTTGAAACCGGCACAGTTGTATTTTTTTCTATTATTTTCGTAAATACTTCGCCCAAAGTTTCAATGCCTAAAGACAAAGGCGTGACGTCCAGTAAAAGCACATCTCGGATTTCCCCTTGCATTATTCCGCCCTGGACGGCCGCGCCGAGCGCGACCACTTCGTCGGGATTGATATCCTTGTGGGGTTCTTTGCCGAATAACTTTTTAACTTCTTCAATAATAAGGGGCATCCTGGTCTGTCCGCCGACAAGTATCACTTCATTGATGTCGGATATTTTGAATCCGGTTTGTTCTATCGTTTCTTTGGTTAATTTGATTGAGCGGTCAACCAATTCTCGGACAAGTTCTTCAAGTTTTGTTCTCGTAAACGACAAGCTGAAATGTTTCGGACCGGAAGCATCGGCGGTAAGAAACGGAATATTTACTTCGGTGGAAAGCGTGCTTGAAAGTTCGTGCTTCGCTTTTTCGGCGGCATCTTTCAGCCGTTGGACGGCAAATTGGTCTTTGGAAACATCCACGCCTTGGTCTTTTTTAAATTCGTCAATTAAATATTTGATAATTCTCTGGTCAATATCGTCTCCGCCAAGGTGAGTATCGCCGCCGGTTCCTTTTACTTCAATGGTATCATCGCCAATTTCCAAAACTGAAATGTCAAAAGTTCCGCCTCCAAAATCATACACAACGATTTTCTCGTCTTTCTTTTTGTTGAGTCCGTAAGCCAAAGCAGCCGCCGTCGGCTCGTTGATTACTCTTTTAACGGTAAGTCCCGCAATTTCTCCGGCGTCTTTGGTCGCTTTTCTTTGGGCATCGTCAAAATATGCCGGCACGGTGATTATCGCTTCGGTAATTTTTTCTCCCAGCTTGTCTTCGGCGTCGGTTTTCAATTTTTGCAAAACCATCGCCGATATTTCCGCCGGTTTGTAGTATTTAGCCTGCCCTGAGCCCGCCGAAGGGTCGCCCATTTTTACCTCAACATCGTCATGGGCGCCGGCTTTTATTTCATAAGGCAATAAGCCCTTGTCATGCTGGACTTCTTTATCGGAAAATCTGCGGCCGATAAGCCGCTTCACAGAAAATATGGTATTTGAGGGATTGGTCACCGCTTGCCGCTTGGCCGTTACACCAACATATCTCTCGCCGTTCTTGCCGATTGCCACGACCGAAGGAGTAGTGCGCATCCCCTCTTTGTTCTCCAAAATTCTCGGCTGGCCGATTTCCACCACCGCCATCGCCGAATTAGTTGTTCCTAAATCAATTCCCAATATCTTTGACATGGTTTGACGCGACGCCAATTTACGAATTCACTCGAATTTACGAGTATTATTCGGGTCATTCGTGTCCATTCGGGTATTAGCGTCGGTTTATTTATTTTACGATTTTTACTCTTGCCGGCCGGATGACTTTGCCATGCATCGTATAACCGGCCCTTACTTCTTCTATTTTTTCTCCGCCGTCTTCTCTCGGAGTGGTCTCCTGGCCCTGCTTTAGCGGGTCAAGGAACTCTGTCGTGCTTACCGCTTCATGCAATTCCGGATTAAACGCTCTGTCTGTTTTTATTCTTTCAACATCGTATTTTTTAAGCACTCCCTCTGTCTTTTTAATAATTTGTTTTATGCTTTCCGCGCTGGCTTCATGCTTTGCGGCAAGATCCAGATTGTCGATTATGTCCAGAAATTCCAGTATCAGGCCTTCATTCGCAAATCCTACAAATGTTTCCATCCTTTTCGCTTCGTCTTTTTTGTAATTTATAAAATCGGCTCTTTCCTTCTTCCAATTGTTCAGATATTCGTTAGATAGTTTCTTGCAAGTTTCCAGTTCGTCTTGCGTTTGCTCTTTCGTGGTATTCGCGTCTATTTGTTGATTAGCATCGGTTTTATTGTTTTGATTTTCTTTGTTCATGTTGAAAATATTCTATTTAATTCATCGGCGGCGTATTTGACCAAACCGATATTTTTTTCATAATCCATCCTCGTCGGACCCACCAAAGTCATTGACCCCAAATGCTGACGAGGCAGACTATATTTTACCGTTATTACCGCTTCGTCTTTCATTCCCCCCATCGGATTTTCGCGGCCGATAAAAACATTCGGAGCAAAATCTTGCCTCCCGAAAAAATCCTTTTCCATTCTGTCAAACAGCGTTTCAAAATGGTCAAAAAAACTTGTGAGCTGAAACATTCGATCAAATTCGCGGAATTCAGGGAACTCCATCAAACTGGAAAGGCCGACCTTGAAACAATCACCGCTTTCAAAAATATTGGAAAAAATAAGATGGTCTGACAGGTCAGAAATAGTTTTGGCAATAGTTTTGTTTATTTCTTTCGGGTCGTTGCCCCCGTTTGCGATAGCGGAACGGATTCTTTTTTTTGCGCCGTCGGCAATATCAAAACAGGATTGGGCAACCAGATTATCAACATAAAAACGATAGGCCTTGTCGGTTGGAACTCTTCCGCCGGAAGTATGGAGCTGGACCAGATAGCCAAGTTCTTCAAGGCCGTTCATTTCATTTCTCAAGGTAGCAGAGCTTACCTTAAAAACTCTTGATTTTGCAAGCAATTTTGAACTTACCGGCTCCGCGGTTTTGATGTGTTTGGAAATGATTTCCGCAAGCACCTTGGCCTGCCTCAAAGTAAACATAAAGGCATTCTATCAAAATTAGCACTCTCATGTCAACAGTGCTAATTTTATGCCATCTCTCCAGGCAAGGCCTGGACAGGCCTTGCCTGGAATGCCCGGGAATGCCCGGAAGAGATAGAAATTATTTGTAGCTTAACCAGTCAAAAATCTCGTTTCTAAATTGGTCCGGCTTTGAAAAATAATTCGGGAATTCCCTTGTAGTAAGAATTACCTTTTGTTGTCGTTTAACTCCTAAATAATCTTGGAAACTTGAATATATAAATTGTTCAAGAAATTTAATAGTTTTTCCCTTATCCTTAATCCCCACTTCTTTCCAATTGGCATCAATAAGTTTCACGGGATTCAAATGTATATAGGAAAATAAATATTTAAGATAGCGATCGTTATTTGCATGCTCTGACTTAAATTTTCCTTCAAATAGTGCGCCGGTGCGTTCGTACTTATTATTGTAATACATTGAATATCCAGTCGTTAACTTGTGCATGAATTTGCTTACATCACCGCTATTTGTTTGGGTCAACAGAATATGAAAATGATTAGGCATTAAGCAATAGGCGCCGATATCAACAGACTGTTCTCCGCGATCAAAATTATAAATTTCGTTCCCAACAGAACACATTTTAAAATTTTCTTTCCCGTTTGAAAGAAACATCAGTTTTAGAAAACGATGGTAATCATCTGAATCGTGAAAGATGATTTGTTTGCTGTTGCCACGATTATAAATATGGTAGTACTCGCCGACGGCAAAAGAAATTTTTCGTAATGACATTTTTTGATCTTACCAAAGTTATTCTCTCCAGGCAAGGCCTGGACAGGCCTTGCCTGGAGAGACCCTCTGGGGACTGCCTATGTTTCTGAAATGGATTTAAAATATGCTAACATTAGTTTATGCCAATCTTGCAAAAACTTAAAACTTTCTGGAAATCGCTGGGGCCGGGATTGATTACCGGCGCATCGGATGATGACCCGTCAAGCATTGTTGTTTACTCTTTGGCGGGAGCCAAATTCGGTTTGGCGGCTCTGTGGACCGCCATTGCCACCTTGCCCTTTATGGTAATCCTTCAAAGAATGGCCGGCAGAATCGGACTCGTTTCCGGCAAAGGACTGGCCGGCAACATGAAAAAGCACTATCCGGCATGGATGTTAATCGCCGTCACAACGCTTATTGTTTCCATCAATATCATCAATATCGGCGCCGATATTTCAGGAATGGCCGCCGCTATTAACCTCGTTATACCGATTTCTCATCTTACTCTGGCAATCTTGATATCGGTTGTCATTATTTTAATTACGATTACCGTCCCCTACCGCTTTTTGGCTCATTATTTAAAATGGGTCGCCGTTGTTCTTTTCTCGTATGTCGCCGCCGCTTTTTTAATTCAGCTTGACTGGAAACATATTTTTTACAGAGCCATAATTCCGCAGTTCATTTTGAGCCGGGAATACATTGCCATGATTATCGCTCTCTTCGGCACGACAATTTCGCCTTATCTTTTTTTCTGGCAAGCTCTTGAAGAAGCCGAAGAAGAAAAAGCTCACAATCACCAGCGAAGCAAGACCTTAATCAAAAACGAGATTGGTTCAATGTATAAAGATGTCTATGCCGGAATGATGTTTTCCAACTTAATCACCTTTTTCATAATCATTCTGGGGGCGTCAACATTTTTTAAAAACGGCATTACAAATATCGGCACCATCGGTGAGATTGCCGGCATGTTAAAACCTCTCGCCGGACAATACGCCAGTATTTTGTTCATCATCGGCATCGTTGCTTCCGGTGTTTTGTCCATTCCAGTCTTGGCCGGCTCGGCGGCTTACGCTTTGGCGGAGCTTTTCGGCTGGAAAAACGGATTTGATAACGGCTTTCATAAAGCAAAACAATTTCATTTGGTAATTGTGGCGGCAACAATAATAGGCCTGTTAATTCCCTTATTCGGTTTTCATCCAGTCCAAATACTTTATTACACGGCCGTTATTTTTGGTTTGGCGTCGCCATTTCTTATTTTTCTCGTGATTCATATGGCCAATAACCCAAAAGTGATGGGCGCCTATACAAGCCGCCGCCATTCCAATATAATCGCTTATACTTTGTTTGTTTTGGTATCAATAGGAGCGATCCTTACCCTTATATTGTAAAATACTTTCATGCTCAAAATAAAAAATACTCTCACAAATGAACTGGAAGAATTTAAGTCGACTAAAAACAATCGGGTGACTTTTTATCAATGCGGACCGACTGTTTACTGGACACAACACATCGGAAACTTTAGAGGAATGACTTGGGGCGACCTCATTGTCCGAGTATTTCAATTTAACGATTATGATGTTGTTCACGTAAGAAATTACACCGATGTCGGACATTTAACTTCCGATACCGATGAGGGAGAAGACAAGATGGAAAAGGGAGCAAAGAGAGAAAATGCGACTCCCCAAGAAATCGCCGAAAAATATATTGGGATTTTTGAAGAAGATGCCAAGGCGTTAAATCTTCTTGAGCCGTCGTTCAAGCCTCGCGCGACGGGCCACATCCAAGAAATGACGGAAATGATTCAGGAGCTGATTGATAAAGATTTTGCGTACTCCACCGATTTGGCCGTTTATTTTGAAACTTCAAAAGCAAAAGATTACACCCGCCTTTCGGGACAAAAATTAGAAGAAAATATCGCCGGAGCGGGTAGCGGCGACATGAACGACCCCGCTAAACGCAACCCGGCTGATTTTGTTCTGTGGTTTTTTAAGGCCGGCAAGCATAAAAACGCCCTCCAGCATTGGCCGTCTCCGTTTAAATCGCCGTTGGTTGAGAATGGGGAAGGTTTCCCTGGCTGGCACATAGAATGCTCCGCCATGAGCAAGAAATATCTTGGAGAGTCGTTTGATGTTCACATGGGCGGAATTGAGCATATTCCGGTTCACCACACCAATGAAATCGCTCAAAGCGAATCGGCCAACGGTGCCCCGTTCGTTAAATACTGGATTCATAATGAGCACCTGACCGTTGACGGGCAGAAAATGGCTAAATCCGAAGGTACGGCTTTCAGTCTGGCCGAAATTAAGGAAAAAGGATTCAGCCCGATGGCTTTACGGTATTTCTTCCTGCAAGCCCATTACCGCTCCAAACAGAATTTCACCTGGGAGGCGCTTGGGGCCGCTCAAAACGGGCTTGAGCACTTATATAATCAAATTCGCCAGCTTGGAACTGAACTTGGCGACATTGACGATGATTTTAGAAATAAATTTCTTGAGGCCGTCAGCGATGACTTCAATGTCCCTCAAGGACTTGCCCTAATTCCCGAATTATTAAAATTCGATTTAAAAAACGAGGACAAACTCGCCACTCTGCTTGAATTTGATAAAGTGTTTGGTCTTGAATTTAAAGCCGTTTTATCGCAACCGCAAGAACCTATTCCGGACCCAATCAAAAAATTAGTTCAAACAAGAGAAGAAATGCGCAAAAAGAAAAATTGGGCCGAAGCCGACAAGCTTCGCGTTCAAATTGAACAACTCGGCTACACGGTGGAGGATACGATTTACGGACCGGATGTGAAAAAGATATAAGTATCACCCGGAAAAGGACGAAACACTCCACACCTTATCCCCCATTTCTCCCCTTGCCTCAATCCGAGGTTTTCTTACAATATGAATACATGCAGAAAATTTCCCCCGATAAATTGCCGCCGCAAAATATTGACGCCGAAAAATCTTTGCTCGGTTCTTTTCTGATAGACCGCGAAGCCATTAATAAAGTGGCCGATTTTTTACGACCGGCCGATTTTTATTTCCGGGGTCACCAGCTTATTTATGAGGCGATTATGGTTCTTTTTGACAAACGTGAACCAATCGACTTGTTAAGTCTGTCTAACAAACTGGAAGAAATGAAGCTTCTTGAAGAGACCGGCGGTATCGGCTATCTCACTTCTTTGGTCAATTCCGTGCCTACCGCCGCCCACGTTTCTTCTTACGCCAAAATAGTCCAGCGCAAAAAGATGCTCCGCGACTTGATTGACGCGGCCCACCACATCATCACTCTCGGCTATACCGAAGAAGACGATATGGATAACCTTCTTGACGAGGCCGAGAAAAAATTATTTTCGGTTTCGCAAAAATCTTTAACCAAAAATTTCCTTCCCCTCGGAGCGACCTTGGCCGAAGCAATAGAACGAATCACCAACCAGGATGCGGGCGTCCTGCGGGGTCAAAAAACCAGTTATGCGGCCTTAGACAACCTGCTTGGCGGATTCCAGCGCTCGGACTTGATAGTTTTGGCGGCCCGGCCGTCAGTCGGCAAGACCGCTTTGGCAATCAATTTAGCCCTAAGAGTGGCCCAACAAAATGTTCCCGTCGGTATTTTCAGCATGGAAATGTCAACCGACCAGGTGGTGGACCGTTTTATCGCCGCCGGCTCGGGCGTAAGCTTGTGGAAATTAAGAACCGGTAAATTGTCTCATCAAGACGAAAAAGACGATTTTTTAAAAATTACCGATACCTGCGACCGGCTCCAAACTCTGCCGATATTTATCGACGATACCCCCTCTCCCAATATTCTTCAGATGCGGGCGATGGCCAGGCGGCTTCAATCCGAACAAGGCAACCTGGGCCTTTTAATTGTGGACTATCTGCAGCTGATGGCTTCGCGTAAAAATTACGACAGCCCCGTCCAACAGGTAACCGAAATATCCCGCGGTCTTAAATCCCTGGCCAAGGAATTGAACATCCCCATTTTGGCCATATCCCAGCTTTCAAGGGCTATCGAACAGCGGGAGGGCCACAAACCGCGGCTGTCCGACCTGCGCGATTCCGGCTCCATCGAGCAGGATGCAGACCTTGTTATGTTCATCCACCGCGAAGACAAAATAGACGCCGAGCGAGCCAAAGAAAACAATAAACTGAATATCGCCCAATTATTGATTGCCAAGCACAGAAATGGCCCGACCGGAGAAATAGAATTCAGGGTTGACCCCGAGAGCTTGTCTTTCTGGGAAATCGACAAGCATCATTCCGATGAAATGATGAACTTATAATCCCGCCCATAGCTTACAACGGCCTAATAAATTGAATCCAAAATTCAAAAATGCGGTGAATATGTTCAGAAAACTGCCTGGAGTCGGGCCGCGGCAAGCGGTGCGTTTTGTTCTGGCTCTTCTTGAAAAACCGGAACCGGAATTGCGGGAATTCGGCTCCGTCGTTCAAAATTTAAAAAAGGATGTTTCTTTCTGCCGCCTGTGTTTTAACATCAGCGACAATCATTTATGTTCTGTCTGCTCGGACTCGCGGCGCGACCAAAGCAAAATGCTGGTGGTGGAAAAAGTTACCGACCTGGATTCAATAGAAAAGACGGGGCTTTACCGCGGCGTTTATCATGTTCTCGGCGGAGCAATTAATCCTTTAGGCGGACTGACGCCGGAAATTTTAAAATTCAAAGAACTTAAAAATCGACTGAACAAGGCAATGGCCGGCGATAAGACGGTTGAGCTTATTATCGCCACCAATCCCAATGCCGCCGGAGAAACCACCGCTCTTTTCATTGTTGACTTGCTGAAAAAAGAATCAAATATTTCCGTTACTCGTTTGGCTCGCGGCCTTTCTTCCGGCTCCAACCTGGAATATATTGACGAAGGAACACTCAAGCACGCATTGGAACATCGCCGGTAAAACACACTCGACGTCTATAATGGTTGCGTTTTTTGTTTTTTAGGATATCCTGAAGAACATGCCCGTTTACAACTGTCGAACAAGAAAAGGAGGAAGCGATGAGGCGGGATAAAAAAATCATCCGACATATCGAGCGCCTCCAGCAAAAGGAGGGAATTTTCTTAAAGCTCCAGCCGGAACGGAATCTGTGCGGTCTGATGGCGACATTGATTGCCGGCGACAGCCTCGGCCGCCCGATTAAGCCGGGCGACAAGTCAAGAATGACAAAGCGAGCTGACGAATTGTCTCATAATTTGTACCAAAAAGGTTTTTTTGAACTTGATTCCAATGAAAGAATCCTGATGGCCCTTCTTAAAGAAAACGGCTTCAGACCGGTTGAGCTGACCGCTGGCAGCGCCAAAAAAGCCATTGTGAAACTTTATCGCGCTTTGAATTCCTGGCCGGTCATTCTCAACGTCGTCAATTGTTCCCACTGGGTAGTGGCCAGAGCAAAAAGAATCGGCGGACAGCGGAAAGTCGTCTGCATCTCCGACCCCGAAAGAACGATTCAAAATCTGCGGCGCACCGCCCACTATGACGCCGAGGAAAAAGAGCTGGTCCGGTTGTGGCGAGATAAAAAGGGCTGGTGGAACAAAAGGAGAAAAAAACGGATATCTTATTACGGCATTGTTGTAAAAAAATAAATCGCCCCGTTGATTACGGAGCGATTTTTGTTATCTGAATTTTGGTATACGGTTGGCGGTGACCTTTTTTCTTATGTTGGCGGGTTTTAGATTTATACCGAAAAACCATTTTTTTCTTCCCCCTTCCCTCTTCCAATATTTTGGCAAAAACCTTGGCGCCGCTTACCAGCGGTTTGCCCACCTTGATTTCGCCCGCCGCATCGGCCGACAAGAGCACTTTTTCAAAAACCGCTTCGCCAGTTTTAGCTTGCCCTGAGCCAGCCGAAGAGGGCAGTTTTTCTACATTTAAAACATCGCCTTCGGCGACTTTGTATTGCTTCCCCCCCGTTTTAATAATTGCAAATGTCATATTTTAATTTATTCTTGTCCCGATTTGTCTTACGCAAGGCGCACGGACAATAATACTCTATTGCCCAAACAAAGTCAAAAGCAAAAATGGACCAGCATTATCAAATTGGCAAGTAATTTGTAACGCACAATCTTTTCCTCAATACTTCCTGTCGTAGAATCTTTTCTAATTCCATGTCCAAACTTGAAAGTATTTTCTGGTATTGAATTTTCTGGATTCGAATGATACGCAAATAAAAAATTATCTCCAACATTAAACCCATTCATCCAACTGTAAGATACTCCGTGGCCACAATATAAAACAGCACTTTCCACCTGAAATCTATCTAAAAAGTTCTTATCGAGATACTTAAATACTTATTCATGTTCATGCAACCTATGTGGATAACTGATTGTTGCATACTTTCTAATTACTTTCTATAATAGCATTATGATTACAAAAAAGCAAAAGCAAGTTTTTGACTTTGTGAAGGAATATAATGTCAAACATGATTATGCCCCCTCTCTTGAGGAGATTAAGAAAAAATTCAAACTCGCCTCTGTCTCAACGGCTCACTACTACATCAGCAAACTAAAAGATGCGGGATTTTTGAATAAAGAACATAACCAACCTCGCTCCGTTGTTCTTAGGAATCGTGAAATAATGGTTAAAATCCCATTTTTGGGAATTATCGCAGCCGGTGAGCCAATTGAAGTAATTGAAAATAGAGAAACAATTGCTATTCCAAAAAGCAGATTACCGAGATCGGGCGAAGTGTATGCTCTACGAGTACAGGGCGATAGTATGATTGACGAGGGTGTAAATGACGGAGACACAATTTTAATAAACAAACAGAATACTGCTGAAAATGGCGATAAGGTAGTTGCACTACTTAATGGAAACGAAGCAACACTTAAAACATTTTATAAAGAAAAAGGACAAATTCGATTACAACCGGCAAATAAAAACTATAGGCCAGTCATAATCAAAAATGGGCAACAATTAGCTTTGCAGGGCGTTTTATTGGATGTTATAAAGACTGAAGAAGCTAAACAATCAATAGAACCAATTACTTCTTCAATTGAAAAAAATATCTGGTCGAGCGGTGTAATTTTCGAAAAAATAAAACCTTATTTTGAAGATACTA
>Ga0209542_10008852_pt1 | contig 18654 bp, 20 predicted proteins | sample RifCSPhighO2_01_FD_184028 | JGI IMG/M metagenome (GOLD analysis project Ga0209542, IMG submission 184028) | Soil microbial communities from Rifle, Colorado - Rifle CSP2_plank highO2_0.1 (SPAdes) (version 2) | ecosystem: Environmental > Terrestrial > Deep subsurface > Rock core/Sediment ...
CTATTCCAATAAACTCATCTTTCATTTTATCTAACTCCTTCAATTTTTCATTTGCTGTTTTCAATTCAATGGTTTTCAAATCAACCTCTTTTTTCAAATCACTGTTTATTTGACTGATAAAGAACCCTAGTGTAGCTGCTATTGCTCCAACAATTGTTATGATTACAATTTGCCCAGTAAGTGAGTCTCTTTCATTATCTTCAATCTGACTTGTAGATTCATCTGCAAGAATTGATAATGAGGCTAAAGTTGAATCTAGTTCAATTTCTAATTGGGTTTCAGTTATTTGGATCTGATCTAACAAAAGATCATTATCTAATTCAAAAAATAATTCGCCTACAAGATCTTCATATTGATTATAGATTCTATCTATGTTGGATAATTTTTGATATAACATATCAAATTCCTCCCCTGATTTTCCTGATATTGCTATATCAGTTCCTACATTTACTATGTTTTTACCTCTCTCTATGTTAGAATCAATGGATCTACCGCTTAACCAAAAATCATCCTTTGTTTTTTCCAGTTCTATAACGTTGTTCGTCTCTGCAAATCTGATAATTTTCTGAAGACTAATCTCTTGATTTGATTTTTGGAATCTAATATCTGATACTATTTCATACAGCGGAGTGTATTGTTCAGAAATTTCAATAATTTCATTACTAACTTTAGACATCTGGAAAACACCAAACATCACAGTTATCCCTAAAAGCAGAATGATGATTCCAACTAAGCCGCCTATCTTAAAACTTGTTTTTGTTTTCTTAAACAATAATATACACTCTCCAAGTCATTTCAACTAATCTTGAAATTCTAAATTCAATATAATCAGATTTTTCCATATGGAGTTAATTGTAAAACAACTAGTATCTGTAAATGTCTGATCAAAATGAACAGACAAGGATAGATCTGAAAATTCTTTCTAGTTCTCTGATAGGAACTTATCAACTTCGATGGCTGCCATGCATCCAAAACCCGCTGCAGTTATTGCTTGACGATATCTTCTATCGTGAACATCTCCCGCAGCAAAGACTCCTTTTACACTCGTTTTTGTATTTTCTTTAAGGACGATATAGCCTTGTTTATCCAACTCAATTTGATTAGCGAAAAGTTTGGTGTTAGGGTCATGACCAATTGCCACAAAGATCCCTCCTACCTCAAGTGTTGTTTTCTCATTGGTTTTAGTATCTCTAAGAACTACTTTCTGCACTTTTCCATTTCCAATTATTTCTTCTACTGTCTTATTCCAATGAAACTTGATCTTTTTATCTGCAAATGCTCTTTCTTGCATTATCTTGCTTGCCCTAAGCTGCTCTCTTCTATGTACCAGATGAATAGTAGATGCAAATTTTGTAAGGAATGTAGCTTCTTCAATTGCAGAGTCTCCACCTCCTGCAACAACTAATTCTTGATTTCTAAAAAATGGACCATCACAAGTTGCACAATACGATACCCCTTTGCCTCCATAGGTTGTTTCCCCTTCCAATCCTAGCTTTCTTGGATTAGCTCCGGTGCAAATTATTATCGCATCTCCTTCATACTCTTCAGATGCAGTGAGAACTTTGAAGGGCTTGTGTTTAAAATCTACGTTAACTACTTCATCATCAATAATAGTAGTGCCCATTCTTTCTGTCTGCTTTCTAATATTTATCATAAGATCAGGCCCCATGATGCCATTTTCAAAACCTGGATAGTTTTCCACATCGGTTGTATTCACAAGCTGCCCCCCTGGAAGTATGCCTGAAAGAATTAGAGTATCACGTCTTGCACGTGAGCAATAAATTCCAGCAGTATATCCTGCAGGTCCGGCTCCAATAATTATGACATCAAATTTTGTCTTTTTTTCATTTGGTTTACTTGGAGGTTTTTTTCCTAAACCCTTGTCAACTACCTGAGTTCCCCCCACAGCACTTGACATCATGAATTAAATTTTAAACTCACGAATTTAAATCAACCACCAAATCACCAAGAATTTTTTGATGCTTTTTACAAAGTTTACCACTCTCAATCTGCGAGTGGAGAAGTTCCTTTTGCCAATGTGGATTAAACAGACGACATTCCTTAAGTTCACAAAATGGCTCTCCTGTAAGGTAATAGAATAATGCCTGCATGGCATACCCTTCAACTATTGTTGAAATACGCTCATCATGATATTCTAAATAAGCCCCTCGATATTTTTTCTTAAGCGATTCAAGATTAAGACCTTGAGCCATATTTGAAATCAATTCAGTATAGTATTCTTTAGGTTTTGCAGGTGCCTCAATTATGCCTGTAGTGGAAATTATAGATGGGTTTGAACATATTATGGCTCTTCCATGATATCGATAATCATTATAATCATAAGTGCACATCAGCCTATTTGTAAAAATAAGATGAAAATTATCTGCTGAATTTTCTGCCTCGGAAATCAAATCAGAAAGAATTTTTTGAAATTCAAATCCATCATACATGATAATGTTTTTTATTGTTGAGGAGTTTTGAAAACTATTTTTTTCAAATTCAATCTCTTCTGGGCTAGGGGAATGAAATTCAAACGGCCTTCTAGTGTTAAAGATTCTACACGATGCAAGTTGCTTGGCAGTATTTTTTTTTACATTTGAGAAAATATTTTTACGCACCTCTGTATCTATTGCGAAGTTTTTTTTGATAAAATCCGCTAATTGATTAATATTTATTTCTGGTACTGATGGCTCATCATATAGAATAATTTTTGAAATTTTCAATAAACTATTTGAGATTAAGTTAGTTATCTTTCTAACTCTTTGATTTTGGCTGCGGTAACTTCTGCAGCTTTTTTACCTGAAAATAGCATAGAGCCAAAAGTTGGCCCCATTCTTGCCAAACCATATGTCTCAGTCACAGACATACCTGCAACCACTAATCCTGGAAAGATTTCACCTGTTTTTTCAACGACATACTCTTCTCCTTGATCAACCCACATTGGGTTCATACCCTTCCATTCTACAAGCTTTCTATCTACGAGACGTTTTACTGCTACAGAATCGTGTCCTGATGAATCAATCACCATTTTTGATTCTAATGCTATTGGATCAACACATGTGATGTTTCGTGGCAATGCAGATACAGGCATCCAGTTTACTACAACCCCAGCAACACGACCGTTCTTTAAAACCAAATCATCAAACTTTGTCAAATTCAGAAACTTTACCCCAGCATCACATGCAGCAGCTATCAATTTAGAAACAGCATGAGGGCCCGGGGTGAGATACAATCCATTTGCTACTTTCTTATATGGAATACCTAACTCATCCCAAATCTTTTGAGCAGGCTCTCTTACAGTAACAGGATTCATCATATATCCTCCTAACCAATATCCCCCTCCTAGGTAGTTGTTTTGTTCAATTATCAGTACTTTAAAGCCCATACTAGATAACTCACGTCCTGCAGTTAGACCAGCTGGTCCGGCACCAATTATAATTACATCAGATTCCGCTCTATCAATTAAAACTGAATGAAATTCATCTGCAATTGCTTTAGTGATATCGACCTCTCTTACATCGGTAAAAATTTTTTGTGGTCTTTCTTCGTTAACTGATTCTTGCATGTACTAATCCATAATAAAACCCATTAATAGTTTCCTCGTATTTAGCAAAATCTTATTAAACTTAGTTACTATTGAAGAAATTTTTTCTTTTTTTCAATTTCAATTTTTTTAGGTAGAGTGGTAAGATTCCTATTTCTATACCACAATAGATCTTTTGTCATATTTTTTTTTAATTGTTTAATACTATCTTGTTTTATTTGTTCGTCATACATCTTGTGTAAACATTTATTGCAAATTCTATCAGTTACCCCCATTCCCTCTGGAGGCGTAATTCCCATTATCTTAAATCTTGATCTAGATGTTTTCAAACTTCTTGGTTGGAGAATTTGTTTACATAAAAAACACACACTATCCATAAACCGATATCGTTAAGCTACTAAAAAAACATACATGTAAACTAATTATTGATTCACCCCATTAGTATTACCTAATTCATAAAATGTCAAATTATATCATATGTTATTCTATGAATCTAGAAAGACTACCAAGTGGCAAGATATGGCTACTATATCATAAATTACGGTTAAAATTCCTACTCTCAAAAATTTATATCTAAACTCGAAGAACCTTTTTTGAACATTGACAATATCTAATCTAAAACAAACTAGTCCTGATTCTAAATTGCCTAGAGTAAACTGGGCAAAAATCGAAGAAGCTGACAATTTTGCAAAGACGGTAAAACTCTATCGACAAGGAAAAATTGATCATGATAATTTTCGACGCTTTAGACTACAGCATGGTGCATATGGTACAAGAATGACTGATGATTATGCAATGGTTCGAATTAAAATACCAGCTGGGGAAATTTATCCGACTCAATTAGAAAAAATTGCTCAACTTAGTGAGACGTTCTCAATTGGAAGTGCTCATATTTCTACAAGACAAAACATCCAACTTCACTGGGTAGTTTTAGAGGATGTATCAGAAATTATGCGTGGATTGACCGAAGTTGGTCTAACCTCACGAGAAGCATGTGGTAATACTGTTAGAAATGTAATGTGTAGTCCTCTTGCTGGCGTATGTGGTGCTGAAGAATTTGATGTAACCCAATATGCCATAGCTACTGCAAAGTTTCTTTTAAGAAATCCCTTAAATCAAAACCTTCCAAGAAAATTCAAATTCAACTTTACATGCTGTGAAAAACATGGAATGGCAAGAATAGTTGATGTTGGATTAATACCTCAAATAAGGGAACTTGACGGAAAGAAACAACGCGGTTTTAAGATCTTCTTAGGTGGCGGTCTTGGTAACAAATCATTTGTTGGACATCAATTAGAAGATTTTACTCCTGAAGATGATGTGTTGTACACTTCTATTGCAGTTCTTAGAATATTTGATAGAATGGGTGATAGAAAAAATATGGCAAGAAACCGAATGAGATATCTAGTTGACGAGATGGGATGGGAAAAATTCCAAAACTTGGTGTTAAAAGAAAGAGCCATTGTAAGAGCTACTCAATCAGTAATTGTAAAACTTGATGTAGATGACACTCCCACCCAAATTAAAAGGCCGATAACTATATCTGATACTGATGGAAAGCCAACCCCCGAAGGATATTCCCGTTGGATTAAAACTTCCACATTTAAACAAAAACAGGATGGATATAATTCGGTTTTTATTAACTTAGAAGCTGGCGATATAACCGCCAATCATCTTCATGCACTTGCAAAAATTTGTAGAGAGTTTTCAGCAGAGGGTTTTGCTAGAAATGGATTTTCTCAGGATATAGTCTTTAGATGGATACATGAAAGTGATCTCCCTAGGTTGTATTCTCGTTTAATTGAAGTTGGACTAGCAAATCCTGGTTCTCTTACAATGGCATCCCCAATAGGATGTTCAGGAACTACTTCATGTAATTTAGCACTTACTAACTCTCACAGACTTGCAAAGGAGATTCAAAGAAAGTTTCTTGAATTAAAACTGGATGAAGATGATGACTTAAGAGACTCTACAATTAAAATTAGTGGCTGCCCTAATTCTTGTGGCCAACATGAAATCGCCACAATTGGATTTTACGGAGGTGGTGGTAGAGTTGGTAAAGACATGTATCCACTTTATCAGATGTCGCTAGGTGGACGTTCAGATGGTGATGCCATGTTGGGGGTAAACTGTATGCGCGTTCCAGCTAAAAGGATAATCCCAGTAATTCTAAAAATAATTGAATTGTTTAAGAAAAACAAAAAATCTGAGGATACTCTTTCGTCATGGATTAATAGAATTGTTAGGGGTAATGAAAATTCTGAAATAAAATCTGTGAATGATTTGAAACAAATTCTATCTCCTCATATAGTGCCCCCAACCAAAGAAGAAGACACAGATTTCTATTTGGATTATGGTAGTGACAAAAACTATCACACAATCACTGGAAAAGGTGAGTGTGCTGCTTGAGTAAAGAAAAAATCATGCGTGTTACCACTGACGTCGATACACTTCGTTCTGAGATCCGCGATAAGAGCGTCCGAGTAATTGACGTCAGAAGAGAAGAAGATTATAAAAAAAATCACATACCCACATCAGTTAATTTACCTCTGGCAACTCTGTTGTCAGATGATTCCCCAGAACGTGTAGTTAAACTTGTAAACAATCTTGGAATCGACGATGAAACCTCGGTAGTAGTTTATGATGATACTTTTGGGGCTTTGGCATCTAGGGTTGTCTGGACATTAGAATATCTAGGTCATAGCGATGTTTCACTACTTGAATTGACTTATGGACAATGGAATTCTTTGGGGCTTGAAACTGATACTAAGGTGCCTTCCTTTACATCAAAAAACCACTCTATAAAACTTCATCCAGAAATTATGGCGACTGTTGATTATCTTGAAAAGGCTAAAGAAAAAAAAGATGTCATTTTGTTGGATAATCGAGAGAGATTAAATTTCTTAGAACAACATATTCCTGGTGCAGTTAACATTCCATATAGAACTCTTGGTACATCGGAGAAAATTTTACGTCCAAAAGAAGAAATGAAAAGATTACTTGAAAATAGAGGAATCAAACCAGATGCTGAGATAATAACATATTGTGGCAGTGTTGGCACGCTCTCTGGGTTGGCGTATTATGCCTTAAAATCAGTCAACATTCCAAATGTGAAATTATATGTTCGTTCATTTAAGGAATGGAAAAATCTGAACAAACCAATTGACAAACAAGAAAACGCACACTATTGGGATCTTTCTGCTGAATGAATATCAAAACTTAGTTCTGGGCTACCTCACTGCGTAACTTTTGGGTTACTGTAGCCTCAATATCATCAAAAACATCTAACATTTTCTTCTTATTTTCATGTAAATAGTCAATCCCTCTATCCTTTAGTCTAATCTTCCAGAGCCTAATTTCTCTATGACTCTCAAAAAATTGGTCTATCATTTGCTGACCATATTTTGTTGAATCAATAAATAAATCAAAATTATCAATTGTTTTTTCAATATCTTCTTCTTCTATAGATGATTTGACGGTTTGAATCGCTTGACTAATTTCTTTTAGATTTTTTATCGTACTTGGTAATCTTTTCTGCGTTATTCCAAGCAGTCCTCTCTTTTCAGCACCAACTTTTTTTGCCATTTCTGGAGCAAGATCATAAGTGTCTATTTTACTAAACCCCTGCTGTTTTTGATGCTTAACAACAAGCCCTTTTTCAATTAATTTTGAAAGTGCATCTAGCGCATCAGCCTTATCAAGGAAGGTAGTCCACACCATGGAGCCAATTGTATGATACCCTTGTCTGATAGACTCTAAAACAACAATTTCAACAATTCGTTTAAAACCTTCTTCCACACGGACATTTACAAAATCTTTGTCCTTAACAGCTCTTTTGGCATTTTTTACATCAATCTCTATTGCTCGCTTTAGTGCCTCTATTGATTCAGGTATTTGATTTAAAAGAGAAAGAAAACATGCCTTGTTATACCATGCCATGCCAAAGGTTGGTTCAGACTCAATTGATTTTTCAATAGAATCAAGTGCCTTTGCATAGTTTTTTTGTTCATAATGTACCAAAGCTTTTAAATTCCAAGCTTCTGCGTTTGTTACGTCGATATCTAAAATCTTATCATAAACTCTCAAAGCATCCGAATATTCATCTAAATGAAATCTTGCATAGCCTAATTTTAAAAGGGCATCAACATTGTCTGGATCTATTCTCAAAACTTGCTCAAAGACTTGTATAGCATCTTCAAGCTTTTCATCAGCCATTAAATTAATGCCTTTTTTGAAAAGTTTGTTTCTATTATAATCAGCATCAGTGAGACTAGTTTCTTCTTTTTTTTCTTCTGGTTTCTTTTTGAAGGGTTTCTTCATACAGATCACTATAACGAATTTTCTCTAGATAAATACTATCCCTAAAATTTTCCTAGTTCCGCCCTTAATCTCATTCTTCTTCAAATGGTAAATACAAAAATACTTCATAATTCCACCTTCGGTAGTGTCTACTAGCCCTAAAATTGAGATTAAAGGAACTTCTCCTTTCAAACTACCTTCGGGAGTTTTTGAGGTTCAAATAGCAATTTCTGATCAAAAGCCCTCTGAAAAAAGCCTAATTGAGAAAACCTTTCCAACGTTGTGGAAAGACAATTTTCATTTAAAAGTACAAGACCGAAAATTTACCGAAATTTTAGGAAGCGATGAAAACCCACTACCGCAATCAGTATTAGATTCTGATTCTGTCTGGGTGATAGTTTCAGATCAGTTTTCTTCTTTAAATTCGGTTTTTGATGTACAAATTTCCAAAATTTCAACGCGTAAACCTGTAAAACCTATGATTGAAACTCCATCAAGAGAACCTGAACTTAGACCCCCTGCAAAAATTCAGAAAGAAGTAACACCTTTTCGTGGTGAATATGGTATTCCAATTGAACGTTCTCGCGTAACATCCCGTCAAGAAGGTGATAAAGGAAGAACAGGTCCTCCAGGTCCACAAGGTGATAAAGGTCCTACAGGCCCTGAAGGTCCGCCTGGTGACAAAGGAGATACAGGCCCACCTGGTGACAAAGGAGACAAAGGTCCTCCAGGACCAAGAGGAGATAAAGGTGACAAGGGGCTAACTGGAGATAAGGGAGATAAAGGAGACAAAGGCCCTCCAGGTTTTCCTGGCGAGAAAGGTGACAAAGGGGTACAAGGTTCTCCAGGTGATAAAGGAGACAAGGGTACTACAGGTGAACGGGGGCCTAGGGGTCAAGCTGGAGATAAAGGTCCAACAGGAGAACCAGGTTCTCCAGGTGAAAAAGGAAGAACAGGAGATCCTGGCATAGAAGGTGATAAAGGAACTCAAGGACCTCAAGGGAAACCTGGTGATAAAGGATTAACAGGAGTTCCTGGAACTCCAGGAGAGAAAGGTGATAAAGGCCCACCAGGTCCTCAAGGAGAAAAAGGTCTTACAGGTCCATCAGGTCCTCCAGGTGATAAGGGCCCAATAGGTCCACAGGGTCCACAGGGTCCAAGAGGACAAGCAGGTCCACCAGGAGAAAAAGGTCCAATAGGTCCTCAAGGGATACAAGGTCCTCAAGGAGAAAGAGGTCCAGCAGGTACTCCAGGTCCACAAGGTGAACAGGGTACAAGAGGAGAACAAGGTCCGCCAGGAGCGATAGGTCCTAGGGGTCCTCCAGGTCCACCAGGAGAAAAAGGCGCTGCTGGAATGTCAGAGGAAAATAAAATACTGTTTAAGGAACTATTACACATACTAACTTCAAAAAACATCATTACTACACAAGAACAAATCAAATTGATGAGTTATCTGTATTAGTAATATGTTCAAATATGATTAAGAACTAAGTAATGTTTGATGAGTCAAAAACCAAATAAAATCGAATTTAAAATGCTGGATTACGAAAGATTAGAAAATGAATTTGTATCCTTCAAACTTGAAGATGGCACAATTGTAAAAGTAAAAGTTGATTTAGATCGAGTAGGAATTGCTACCAATTATAATAATCCTGATGGAACTCCTCACTATGCCATCAATACATCAGTAAAATTATCTATAATTCCAAACGATAGAAAATTCTCTGTCGAGAAAACCTCAATAAAAGGAACGCAATCTTCTCCGCCGTCACAAATGTTTAGTTGATTATTTTTTAGCATTCAGACTAGTATACACTTTCAGCTGATGGACGTCTACCTTGTAACCATGTTGTTTGTCCACAAATTGTACATTTGTATTGCCTTCTACGTTTGTAAGTTGGAATTTTTGGTTGAAAAATGATCTCTTGTTTGGTTTTGGCAATACAAAACTTACACCATCTGTTCTCGAAATCTTTTTCTACATTATCATTATTTTTGGTCATACTAAATTTTTTCTTACATTTCACGTGATTTGATTATAGTTAATACATCTTCATCTTCTAATACATGATTAATTCCAACCCTTTGACCCCCAAATTTCACACTTTTCCCCCAAACCATTCCATACCTAAACTGTTTTTTCATATTGCGATGTAGTTTGTTACAAATATCCATCACTGTGGATCCCTCTCTTGCGATAAGTGGTTCTTTGAAATCGGTTTCCCCACCTTTGGGCTTCATGTAAATTCTCATGAACCTAAGTTTCTCGTATATCTTCTCTTTGAGAATATCAATATTTTTGTTTGAATCGGCAGATACTGTGAGGAATTCTGACTTGATTTTTGATTTTAAATCATTTAGAAATTCATCATCTACCAAGTCTATTTTGTTAATTAGCGTAAGAGAATTAGCATAGGTTTTACTGCCTGATAAAAAATCAACAATTTGATCAGACTCTACATCTTCTCTTATCACAACTCTTGCACTGGTTATTCCGTAAACATGAAGAATATCTTTTAAAAGTTTTTCAGATATTTTAGTTAATTTTACTTGTTGGGCTATTGAAATCCCCCCAATCCCACTTTGTTCTATGATGATATTTGGAGGTTTTTGATTTAATCGGATTCCTATATTGGCCAACTCTGTAACAAGAACATCTTCGTGATATGGTTGAAAGACATCTAAAACCAATAACACCAAATCTGCATTTCTTGCAACAGCAAGAACTCTCTTGCCAAGACCTTTGCCTGTTGATGCACCTTTAATTATTCCAGGTAAATCTAAAATCTGAATTTTTGCTCCTCGATAATTCATCATGCCAGGAACAACTGTAAGAGTGGTGAATTGAAATGCACCTACAGATGATTTGGCAGAAGTCAATTTATTAAGTAGAGTAGATTTTCCCACGCTTGGTAAACCAATTAAGACAACTGTGGCATCCCCAGCTCTCCTTACATCAAAACCATCAGAAACACTACCTTTTTTTGATTTTGTCTCTTGTTCTCGTTTTAATTTTGCAATTTTAGCTCTTAGTAAACCAAGATGATGCTCAGTTGCCTTGTTTACTTGTGTTCGTCCCATCTCATCTTGGATGGCCTTTATTTTTTCAGGAATTCCCAATTAACTCAACTCATGTCCAGACTTTTTAAATAAAATCTTATTATTTCTTTTAATCAATTGGATTCTAGTAATTGGTATGGTTTCAAAATTATTTGATTCCTTAAGAAAGTCAGGTAATGTCAATTCTCTTATACTATCAAAATCCCTGTAAAATACCCTGTATAACGTGGGGTCGTCTGCGAATCTTGCTTTACTAAATATCTCCTCAATTATTCCTTTTTTAGTCATCGATGTCATTTTAATCATTGCACTAACCTATCTTCATTTGTAATTTGTAGATGATTTTTGATTACGTAGCAATTATTATCTGGCTTGTATTATGAGATTTATTGAAACAAAAAACATTTGCTGTTGATATTGATGGCACTATTACCGAAAATGGCGTGGGGAGAATTAATCTTGATGCATTAAGTGCCTTACGTCATTTGAAAAAAATTGGTCATAACATAATTTTTGTTTCCGGACGATCCTCAGTTGAAGGATATCTTCTATCAATCTTTGGCGGTACAACCCCCATTGCTGTGGGTGAAAATGGTGGATGTATTACCTCTGGACCTAATGACCATAAATTATTAGGAAATAAAGCTGAGTGTTTTCAAGCATTTGAATTATTAAAATCAAATATTGACAATGTTAATGAAAAACCTGTTTTTCCTCGTATGACTGAAGTTGTACTTGAAAGAACATTTGACATAGAGTCTGCAAACAATTTTGTAAATAAAAATAATTTACCTGTGATACTTTCTGATAGCCAGTATGCATTTCATATCAATTCAAAAGGGATCGACAAAGCTCGAGGTTTCAAAGAGGTAATGAAAATGTTATCCATAACTCGCGACGATGTGATTGCTATAGGAGACAGTGACACAGATATTCCTTTATTTAAAATAGCAAAAACTAGCATAGCGCTTGGAAATTCTTCAGAATTTGTCCAGTCCCAAGCTAGCTTTAGCGTTTCAGGCAAAGCTGGAGATGGTTTAATTGAAGCACTTGATAAATTAGCTCCAAAACTTTCCGAGGTTTAGTAAATGACCTTCAAAATATTGATTGAAGAAATTAACTTAAACATTCAAAAAATTATTGACGAACTTGATCTCCCGCAAATATCCTTTGTTGTAGAGCCCACAAAATTAAACTTTGGAGATGTTACATGTAACGTGTCATTCTTACTTGCAAAACATCTAAAGAAAAAACCATATGAGGTAGCAAAAATAATCTCAGAAAAGTACCAACCATATCTTGGAAAACTTATCAAAAAAGTGGATGCTCACCAGTCTGGATACATTAACTTTTTTGCAAATTATTCACAACTAAATGCGATTATTCTAAAAGCCTCTGTAAAAGATGATTATGGATTTCTGGATTTGGGTAAAAAATCAAGGATTGTGGTGGAGCATACTAGTGTCAATCCCAATAAAGCGCTGCATATAGGACATGTCAGAAACATTGTCCTTGGTGATACAGTTGCACGGATTCTTCGTCAGACCAACTTTGATGTTAAGGTACTCAACTACATTGATGATTCGGGATTACAAGTAGCTGACATCATTGTTGGTTTCAAATATGGTGGGTTTTCTGAAAATCCCCCACCTGGCCAAAAATTTGATCAGTATTGTGGAGATGTTGTTTATGTTAAAACCACTGAGCAATATTCCTCCAATCCAGATCTGGAAGAAACAAGAAAAAAAGTCCTACAATCTTTAGAAGATGAAAAATCAGATATTGCTAAATTTGCAGAAAAGATAACGAAAAAAGTTCTTTCTGAACAGCTAAAAACATGTTGGAAATTATCTGCCTCTTATGACTGCCTTAATTTTGAATCGCAAATAATTCGTTCAGGATTATGGAAACAGATTTTTGAAAAAATGAAAGAAATGAAATTAACCCATCTTGAAAAAGAAGGAAAAAATGCCAATTGCTGGGTAATCAAAGGAGAAAAAAATGAAGAAGACAAAGTTCTTGTTAGAAGTAACGGTACTGCAACATACATTGCAAAGGATATTCCATATGCTGCCTGGAAATTAGGATTGCTTCCAGATCCCTTCTATTATATACATTATGCAACTCAAGAAAATGGAAAAATTCTATGGCAAACAACTCTTGACAAAAGCACAGAATCAAAACAAGACTTTACTGCCGACAAGGTTCTGACCATAATAGATTCTAGACAATCTAGACTACAGAAGATAATCACTAATTTAATGTCAAAATTCAAGTCAGATGAAAAAGCATATGTTCATCTTGGCTACGAATCAGTTACTTTAAGCTCAACTACTGCAAAAACCCTAGGAATTGATACGCAAGGTAAAACTACCCAAATGTCAGGAAGAAAGGGTCTTTACGTTAATGCAGATTCAATTATTGATTTATTAGAGAAAAAAACGTTTGAGGAAACTAAAAAAAGAAATCCAGAACTTGGCGAAAAAATTTTACAACAAATAGCACATGATGTGGCAATTGGAACCATTCGTTATGAGATGATAAAACAAGATTTAGATAAAATAATTACTTTTGATCTATCAAAATCAATGAGTTTGGAAGGTGATACTGCTCCATACATACAATATACTCACGCAAGAGCCTCTCGAATTTTAGAAAAGGCCGGATTCGTACCTAATTTTGGGGTCTCCTTTGAATTACTGGATAATGAATTTGAAATTGCCCTCATTAAACAAATAGGGAAATTTGATTTACAGATTGCAGATGCAGCAAATAATTTTTCCCCAAAAGTAATTGCCAGGTATTGTTATACTTTAGCTGTGACCTTTAATGCATTTTATGAACATGTAAAAGTTCTTGATGACAAAAATAAATCATTGATTAATGAAAGGTTATGCCTGGTCAGTTCCTTCAAATCCACTATTCATAATGCTTTAGGTCTTCTGGGCATTCTATCACCTAATATGATGTAGTGCCAATCAATTGTTGTCGAGTCAATAGGTGGGTATGTTCATGCCGGACATACAAGAGGATATTATCAAAATTAGTCATGAATATTATCATGGTTTCCAGGAACAATAACGCCATTTTAGTTGACAGTCCTAATTATTCAAAGCTCTGTGCGTTCTGCGGTTCAGATTTGGATATGGAAGAAGGCGTGATGATTTATGATAAAAATTGGTATCATAATGTATGCTGGGATTCTTTTGAAAACCCAAAAGAGGTAATTAGAAATGACTAGCGTAATTGTTGTTGATGATGATAGAGATACAGTGGAAGTTTTTTGTGAATATCTTGCTATAAAAGACATTAAAGTTTTAGGAAGAGGATATGACGGAAAGACCGCAGTTGAATTGTATAAAAAACACAAGCCTGACGTAGTACTTTTAGATGTAATGATGCCTGATTATGATGGTTTTTATGGTCTGGAACAAATTCGAAAAATAGATCCCGCCGCCAAGATAATTATGGTCACAGCTGATTTGACATCTGATACCGAAAAAAAATTAGTTGAACTAAAAGCATCTGCAATGATCTATAAACCATATGAAATTGATAGTGTCATTGAAACAATAGAGATGGTCAATAAGGAAAACGTTGTTTTATCTACGACTACTTCAAACTAGAAATTTTTCTAAAAAAATTCCTAAATACTCAATGTCGTAATAATTACTGATAATCATGAAGATTTTAATCGCAGAAGATGAAGCAGATTTGTTATCTCAATACAAGGAGTTTTTAGAAAAAAATAATCACTCTACAGTAATTACAAATGATGGCGACAAATGTCTTTCTGCTTATCGTAAAGAATATGAAAGATGGTTTGACCAAAAAAATGATGAATCAAGCTCAGATTCTCCTTTTGATGTTGTAATACTTGATTATCAAATGCCAAAAAAGAACGGCATGGATGTAGCAACTGAAATACTCTCAATCGTTCCAAAACAACGAATAATATTTGCATCTGCTTTTGTAGAAAACACCCTTAAAGACTCAATTAAAAATTTGAAACAAATTATAGAATTAATGCAAAAGCCTTTTTCATTACAGATGCTAGTAGATACAATAGAAGATAAGGAAATTTATTACGAATTAGAAAAACTGAATGTTGATATTAAAAATTTAAAGGAATTGGAACCAACCCATGCCCAGGTAAGAGATTACTTGGATGCGTTAAAGAAGATTCAAAAAGGAAGAACATTCTAAAAAACTACTTAATTTGACATATTAAGGAATTTTTAGAATTTCTCAAACCACAGTGCTGAATATTCAATAATGCAGTAACTTATTATTTAAAAAAATTCAGGTCTAACCTATGAATAAAATAAAACAAGATTCCTATGTGTTGTTTTATTTTAACAGTACAAAAAAATGGCTAGCGAAAATATCAAAGGAAAAAGAACTTCATACTCATATTGGTGTAATTCGCCATTCTGACGCAATAGGTAAAGAGTATGGCTCAAAACTTGTGACTAATAAAGACAAATACGTCTATTTGCTTGAACCAACCATTCATGACTTTATTATGAAAATTCAACATGGGACTCAAATTGTATATCCAAAAGACCTGGGCTATATTGCAGCTAGGGCCGGACTTGAAAGTGGTCAGAAGGTTGTAGAGATAGGTACAGGAAGTGGTTCACTTACCTCTTTTGTTGCAAGTATTGTAAAGCCAAATGGGCATGTTTACACATTTGATGTTGATTCAGGATTTATGAAGATAGCACAAAAAAACATCGAAAAAGCGAATTTGATGAAATATGTTACAATGAAGAAGCTAGATCTTAAGGTCGCAAAAAAAATGCCAGTATCAAATGCAGATCTTGTATTAATTGATCTAGGAGATCCATGGACTGTAATTCCACAAGCTAGAAAGATGTTGAAAGGTAGTGGAGGATTGTTTGCTATATGTCCCACAATGAATCAGCTCGAAAAACTTACCTCTTCATTAATTCAAAATGAATTTACTGACATTGAGTGTACAGAACACATTTTACGTACTATTGAAGCAAGAGAAGGAAAAACAAGACACTCATTCCAAGGAATTGGTCACACTACTTATCTAGCTTATGCAAGAAAAGCTTTTTTTGCAAGGGAAAAATTACGAAGAACAATCAGTAAAAACGATAAATCAAAAACAAAATGATTTCTATATATGGAATCAATTTCCAAAAATAGTTTAAAATATCCAATTTCATTTTCTGGTTAAACTAAGTCTGTACGATTCAAACAAACACATCCTAATAGCAATAAATGACGTTTATTTTTTGACTAAGATTGTCAACCTATAAACTGGATAAGGCAGTTTCTGCAAAAGATAGCACATCGCTAGATAAAAAAATTGAGAATCTAGTTAGAGCAAAAGAGAAAATTGAAAAAAGAGGACATCAATCTTTATTTGTAGAGCCTATTACAAAAGAGGATCTTGCAAAACTAAATTTTTCAGAGGATCTCACACAATTAAAAGCAATTCAAAGAGAAAGGCTCCTTGAAGATATATCGAATCTCCTTAATGAAAAAATAAAAGAACTTGAACAAAAAGAAAAGGAAAGCAAACAGAAAGAGCAAGTGTTATCTGAACTAACAGCTGCTTTGGATACTAAAGTAAATCAACTAGAATCTACTAATGCCCAACTTCAAGTAGAAAAGAACCATTCTGAGGAACTTAATCAGAGTTTAAAGATTGCATTGAAAAAATTAAGCGATGCTGAAATACAGCTGAAAATAGAAAGAGATTGGTTAGCAGAGCAAGTTGAGAAAAAATCCATTGAAGTTCTAAAAACCATTGATCAGCTGATAAAGGCAGAAAATGCCAAAAGTCAGAGTTCTTAAACAATATTTGTAAAGAGACTATTTATTCATCTAAAAAAAATAAAAAGTCTATTGGCAGCAAAAAACCTTCAATCAAACATAGTTAAAAAATTCATTCCAGAAAGAAAGATAAAATCACGAAAGGGTGATAATGGCACAGTATTGGTTGTCGGTGGTAGTTACATCTATCATGGAGCTCCTATACTATCTTCACTAGCAGCATTACGTTCAGGAACTGATCTTGTTTACACCAGTGTTCCAAAAATAAATGCACAATCTACACGGGCAATTTCTCCAAATCTAATTATCTTGCCTCTTGTTGATTCAAAACTTACTAGGGGAGCTGCAAACAAACTTTTGGGACAAATTCCTCATGGTTTGGATTCTGCTACAATTGGAATGGGATTGGCAATCAAAGATGTCGAATCTCTTAAAACATTATTGAAACCACTCTTAGACAGTGACGTTAGGTTATCACTTGACGCAAGTGCCCTAGTAAGCGGCATATTGCCTTTACTTCCAAATAAAAATGTGGTTGTAACTCCACATGCAGGTGAATTCAAAAGACTGTTTGGAGAGATCCCACCAAATTCTGTCAAAGATAGAACATCTATGGTTGAAAAACATGCAAAAAAAAATTCACTTACAGTACTTCTGAAGGGACCAACTGATATCATATCTGATGGGCAAAAAACTTTTCTAAATCCAAAGAATATCCCCGCAATGACTGTAGGTGGCACTGGGGATGTGTTATCGGGTATTGTCGCTTCCTTTCTTGCAAGAAACAGAAATTCCTTAGAGTCTGCATCTGCAGCAGCTTTTGTAAATGGTTTGGCTGGCAAATTAGTTCAACGGAAGATAGGATTGCATATGGTTGCGACTGACCTAATTGAGGCTTTGCCAATCGTACTCAAACCTTTTGATCGTGTCAGGTGATTGACTCGAAAAAAATTCTCAAATTCGTTGATAATAATTTGAATGGACTTATTTCACAACTTCAAACTTTGATACGACAACCCAGTGTATCTGCAAAAAACGAGGGGATAGAAGAATGTGCAAAGCTAGTTGCTAAAATTATGAAAAAATCTGGCATATCCTCTGAGATTTTACGTCTAAAAAAAGGAATTGCCCCTGTAGTGTATGGAGAAGTAAGATCGAAAAAAAATCCTGACAAAACAATCCTGTTCTATAATCATTATGATGTCCAACCTGCCGAACCTTTTGATCTCTGGGATGATGAACCCTTTAGTGGAAAAATAAGAGGAAATAAAATTTTTGGTCGTGGTTCATCTGATGATAAAGGAGAACTAATTACTAGAATAAAGGCAGTCGAGGCATATCTGAAAGTAACAGGCGATGTGCCTTGCAATGTAAAATTTGTTGTTGAGGGAGAAGAGGAAACTGGCAGCACTCATATTGATAAGTACCTAATAAAATTTAAAAAAAAATTTTCATGTGACGGTGTAATCTGGGAATTTGGTTATATTGATTCTAAGAATCGCCCAATAATTGGACTAGGCATGAAAGGATTGCTTTTTGTTGAGCTATCAAAAAGAGAATCGATAAGAGACGCCCATTCTAGCTTAGCTGTAATAATTAAAAATCCTGCATGGCGACTAATTGAAGCCGTCAATACATTACGAGATTCTAAAGGAAAAATCCTGATTAAAGATTGGTATAAGGAAGTTAAACCGTTTACTAAGTCAGATCTGAAAATCCTTAATTCAGAACCATTTGAAGAAACATTCTTCAAAAAAGAGTTTGGAATAAAAAATTTTGTTGATGATAAGAATGGCTTGGAAATAAAAAAGGCTCTATCTGGTGGTGCAACTTGTAATATTGCAGGATTTGTATCTGGTTATACTGGTAAAGGTGCAAAAACTGTTCTTCCATGTGAGGCCTTGGTAAAAATAGACTTTCGCCTTGTTCCAGAAATGATT
>Ga0209542_10008853_pt1 | contig 18651 bp, 22 predicted proteins | sample RifCSPhighO2_01_FD_184028 | JGI IMG/M metagenome (GOLD analysis project Ga0209542, IMG submission 184028) | Soil microbial communities from Rifle, Colorado - Rifle CSP2_plank highO2_0.1 (SPAdes) (version 2) | ecosystem: Environmental > Terrestrial > Deep subsurface > Rock core/Sediment ...
AGCGTACTGCTGTATTCCAAAGGGATATGAACCCTTTTGTTTCTCTAAATTTGTTGAATTGTTGCATATTGACTCCGTACGTTACGGAGTCTCATATGTTTCTGAACTTATGCACTGAATTCGTATAAAAACAAACATATTCGCTATATTAAGCGAATATATTGCGACTTGGATCCCCGATCAAGTCAGGGATGACACTGCGGTATTATATCGTTACAATCTTTCCGATTTCAACTTCTGTAAAATGCTGCTTGTGGCCGAAGTAATGCATATTGCGCTTTTTTGCTTTCATCTGTACGCCGAATATTTTCTTGTGGCGAGCCTGGCGGGTTACTGTTGCTTCTACTGAAGCGCCTTTTATAAACGGCGCGCCATTATCAAGAAGTAAAACATCTGAAAAAACAGTCTTTTTCCCCTCTTCTACCGGAAGTTTATCCATAACAACCTTGTCGCCCTCATGGACCACAAACTGCCTTCCGCCTGCTTTAATTACTGCTGTTTTCATAATTTAGGTATTCTCGCAGATTATTATAGAGATGTCAAACTCTCCTCACCCTAACCCTCTCCCCGTCCGGGGCGAGGGGAATAGCGTTAATTCACCAGCACCACTTGCGCGCCTATTGTAAGGCCGTATGCCTTCGCATTGCCTGCCCCAACTTCCAATACAGCATCTACGTCTTGGTGCGGGTTCTGATACGTAGTAAGCAACGAGTCTTTTGTATCCGGTTCCGGAGGCGGAACATTGGCCGTTACCCCCACTACTTTTCCTTTGCTCAACCACACAATATCAATCGGGATAAGCATATCTTTCATCCAAAACGTTTGCACCCCAGCTGCTGAAAGCGGAAAATACATTCCTGTTTTCCGCGCCAGCATAGCACAGCCTCCCAGCCCCCTCGCCCGTTCTTGAGGGGTAATAGCTACGGAAACGCCGAGCGTTTGAGTTGGAGTACGCAACAATGCAATATGGTCCGTGCCGCACGGCACTGGCTTTTGCAGCGTCACAAGCGCAAATACAGGAATTGCTATAATTGCACAGACAGCGAGTAATACGGGGAAAATTTTGAACGAAAGCAGTTTCATAGTGTTCTTCTGTTCATCATACGCGCACTTACGAAAAAAAACACCCCTGCAAGAATACTAAGCGTTATTATTTTGCTCGTAGTGGATACAAATACTCCTATACATGCAAATAGCAGCGTGCATATGCTCATAATTATTACTATATTCCACTTGCTCAATCCTGCATACGCAAGGCGATAGTGCAAATGGCGCGTGGTATCTCCTTTCCAGGGCACTTGCCCAGCGATGATTCGATGCCCGATGACAAATAATGCATCTAGCATAGGTATAGCAAGCACAATGAGCGTTGTGCTAATTTTCCCGCCGCCTATCATCGCAACTAACGCGATAAATAGTCCGATGCACCAACTCCCCGTAGTGCCCAAATATACTTTTGCCGGGGGTGCATTCCAAAGAAAAAAAGCGCTTAATGCGCCTAGTCCAATTACTGCCAACACAAACGTCCTTGCATCCTGTGTTGCTGGCAGCATGCTGATGCCCGCCAGCGCAATGCACGCAATTGCGCCAATTGCAGGGGCAAGCCCATCAGTACCGTCCAAAAAGTTCATTGCATTCATACATGCAATAATCCAGATGAACGCAAGTAATGCACCAGGAATAATCCCCCATATGGGGATGTTTAGAAAAATAACTCCGCCTTCTATCGGATTGCTAATATATGGGATTACCCACCCTGCGTAAACCGAAATACCCGCAATTGCTGCCTGCGCTAGAAGCTGAGTTCTCGCAGACAGTTTTTTTCGCTCATCAATCGTGCCTACAAAAGTTACTAGCGCAAGCGCAGCAAGCAATCCTCCTGCCAGCTTCCAAGAACCTACAAACCACATCGATGACAGCGCAATACTTCCTGCCAACACAATACCCGCATAATATATATTGGACGATCCGTGCACAAGAAACGATTTTGGCTGCAGCCGTACAAATAATATCAACGCAAGCGCCGTTACCCCAAATACCGCAATTGCAACCAAGCCATACACAGGCGCTACAATTGCAGTGTCGAATATCATACAGCTTCCAACCCCTTGCTCGTTAACCGCTTCCTTGTTTTTTGCATAACATTAAAGTTCAAGTCCCTGCCGAGCATTAATCTCGTTTCCGAATCAAGCGCCGGAAATGCAGATAGCACCGTAGCAATAAGCGGCACTAGCACCCACTGCAAAACAATAAGAGCATACCGCCACGGCCCATGATGCTTCGGCCTGTGCGGCAGAAGCAATATAGTCAGCACTGCAGACACGATAAGTCCAGTCATCGCGATCGTCATGAGCGTGCGAGTCATAAATGGCAAACTATACGACAAAAATGTCTGATGAAAACTTTCGTTTCCAAAAAATACAGGCAACCATCCAAGCACGGCAACAATAATGGCTGATGTTGCCCATGAATAATGCCCTTCAAGGGTGCGCCATGTGTACGTCCATTTTATTCTCCATGGAATCTGCCTGTTCTTCAAAAAACCTTCCATTAAATAGGGAAAATTTTCAATCCCCCAAGCCCATCGGCGCTTTTGCTTATACTGATTCATGAGCGTCTTCCACCAAGACGGCGCAAGCGCAGCATCCATAGATACCGTAATGTAGAGCGGAACAGTTCTATACTTGCCGTTATACTTCAGCAGGCACTGCCAAAATATGCGAGAATCTTCTGAAATAATATTGCGCTGCCAATATCCCACATCCTTGAGCGCAACTAGCGTCATAGAGTGGCTGGAGAATGTTACTAGACGTTCAGGCCTTGTTGATTCAATCATCTGCCAAAACGTTGAACCCATCGCAATGACACGGGAAAAAGAAGGAGCATCCCATAAATTATTGTTATATACCGGTATTGGCTGATAACTCGCGTGATACGGATCTTTTTCCGTAACAAATGCATACGTTAAATATGCAAAGTATTGCGGAGAAATTACGGTATCGCTATCAAAGTTGCTTACAAGAATATACTTTGTTGCTATTTTTTGCTTCGCGAGTTTCTCTTCCATTCGCTGGATGGCCCATGTTGCATTTGCGCTCTTTACCCGCTTTTCACCGACAATGCCATCTGGGTGAAAAGTGGTAAGGAATGTTCCAAATTCAGAAGCAAATTCTTTCGTCAGCGCACGTGCGCGTTTTTTTGCGCTTTCCCCTGCGCGCTCCTCGAACCCAATCACCACATGCATCCGCTCGTGCGGATAATCAGTTTTTACCAGCGCAGAAAGCGACGTGCGGAGCACATGCAAAGATTCATCGTACGTAGGAATTACAATAATATGATGTAATTTCTTCCACTCAATGTTCGTTTGCTTGTCTTTAAGTTTGATGAGCCAAGAAATATGTTCAAACTCCTTTAGCCTTCTATATGCGAACAGCAAATGAACCGACATATACACAATGCGAACCAGTAAATATACATCGTATGCTATTACAAAAATTGCGATCCAAAATGGTATCACAAACGCAAGCGCGCCTAATCCGATCAGTGTTGTCCATGATAACAACCCCGGGAGCATCTCCCAAAGCCTGCGTCGCATTGCCTGCGCATCTACCTCGAATACAACATGTTTCATAGTACGGCTTACGAATTCAATCGCAATAAAATAATATATGTTCCAATTAGGAGCGCCTCAATAAGCGGCAAGCTCGCCCAAAAGACCCAATATGCAACATTGCTTGCCGATTGCACGAGCCGTGCAAGCACTGCATTTAATACAAGCATAATGAGCCCGATGATCGGCAATACGAAAATCTGCCATCCGCTTCCCACAAAGTCAACCCCCACCCCTGCGGTGTAGTGCAAAATCGCGGAAGGGTCATGCTTTGGAAACGTAGCCAATACTAGCACCCAGAAAGCTAGATTTAAAAATATGCTTATACCCGCCAATACAGCGGGTAGACCTAACGGCCTATAACCCTTGATTCTCATATTCTTTTGCAACGGCTAAAACTTTTTCACTATACCACGATTGGCCTTCCCAATATATTCCTCCTACATATCGCTGCAGAGCCTCTGCCTCCTTCGCACGATCTTGGGCCCCCTTATCTGCCAAAAAGATTCCCGTAGCAACGAATGCATCAGAAAGTTCATATGGATTCGCGAGCGGCTTGCCCATTAACTGCTGAATACGAGGCGCCATCCCCTCCCATGTAGTCGGCATAATTTGGGCGGGCCCCATAGCGCCGGAACGGGAGAGCGGGGCCTTATATGGATCAATCTCCAGTGCTCTTGTAATCCGCAAAAACGCTTCCTGGTTTTTAATAAGTGGCATGTTTGCAGGAAACGATCCTGAACCCAAATTAGTACCCACGCCTGATTCTATTTTTAACACCGCCATAATGAGCGCTGAGCGAATACCTGTCACTTTTCCCGCAAACCTTGCCATATCATTTGCCGTTGCAAGAGAAATTTTAATACTGCCATTTTGTAATGTGAACACCTGCCGCTTGATTTCTTCCCGTGCCTGCTGAGCTTCTGCGATCAACGTTTCATACTGTGCTTGCTGCTGCTGCTTCTGCTGAAGAAACTGCTTTTGCGTATTTTTCTTCTGCGCCAAATCTTGCGCCTGCACATCCAATAAGCTTTGCAGCTGCCGCAAATCATCTGCTTGCCGGCCAAGCTCTTCTTGCTGCCGGCCAAGCTCTTCTTGCTGCGCACGCATATCCGTTAACACGCTCACTGCACGCCGCTGGAGTGTTCGATATGCATCGCGCTGATTAAACACGTCGCTTAAGCTTTGCGAGTCAAAGAATACTTGTACCAGCGTTACTTGTTCAAATTCATATAATTGGCGAATCAGCGAATCAAGCTCATCCTTCTTTGCATCTATTTGCACTTGCAGCTCATCAACCTTATTGCTTGCTTGCTGGCTCTTTATTTTTACCCCCGCAATCGTAACTTCTGTTTTTGCCATTTGCGCATTGGCGCGCTGCAAATCTGCCTTTAGCTGTTCCAAGATCAGCGCGATTTCCTGCGCTTCGTCTGCGGTCTGCGAACGCTTGTTCGAGAGCTCCGCAATCTTCTTGTTCAGTGCATCAATTTCCTGCTGCTTTTCATTAATCTGGCCGCTGTAATCAACAGAAGCCGTCGTAGTTGCGGCATACGCAATGCACGGCATAAGGCTCACCGCCAGAAGCAGGGCTCCGCACTTCGCAATATTGTACGCCTTCACGCTATGCTTCTTTATCATGCGAATTAATCCCCCATCCCTGCACCAAACTCCGCCATTCCTGCGCTCCGCCCGCTTCATCTTCCGTTCTTCGCCACGCTTCATCCGGAGTAATAATTCGTACGCCATCCACTTCCCCCACATCAAGCAAATGCTTGTCGCTCGTAACAATAGCATCCACTTCCCCGCCAACCGCCGCTTCTAAAAACTTCATATCTTCTTCGTCATCAATCACTGCATCTACGTACTCTGCGTCTACATCCTCAAGCATGGCAAAGAAGTTCTCCAATCGCGTGCGATAATCTCGATCATCTATGAGCCGGCGTAAAATAAGACGGTATTCGTTTATGATTTTTTGCGTAGAAACTGCCGTCATCTCGCCGCTCAAGACGCTATCAATAAGCTTTGCTTCTGAGCAAAAATCATCATTAAAGCCGTCGATAAGTACATTGGTATCTAAAACCACACGCATACGCCATATACTACCTGCTTTTCAAAAAATTCCAAGATCATATGTGGATAAACAATTCCCTTTTTCTTTCTGTTTGTTGGTATACTGTTCGTATGGCACTATCTGACCTAAGCAAAAAACAAAGCGAAGCGCTCGATGCGATCAGAACATTTTTAGGAAGCCACAACTATGCGCCCAGTTATCGAGACATCATGAAGGCAATGGGGATCAAATCTCCTGCCACCGCATATGCACATGTACAGCAGTTAAAAGAAAAGGGGTACTTAAAAATAAGAAACGGAGAAATGCGTTCCGTAGAGCTCACTAACAAATCTAATATATTCACAAAAGGCATTGAAATTCCGCTCGTTGGCTTTATCGCGGCAGGTTCTCCTATTGAAGCTATTGAGGAGCGCGAATCAATTACCGTTCCGCTTGAACTGCTTCCGAATTTAAATTGCTATGCCCTGCGCGTAAAGGGCGAATCAATGATTGATGATGGAATCTTGAGCGGAGACTATGTCATTATCGAGCGCAATTTTTACCCGAAGAATGGCGACGTAGTTGTTGCGCTTGTGGATAACGAAAATGCAACATTAAAAAGATATTACCGGGAAAAAACCAGAATCCGGCTGCAGCCGGCAAATAAAAAAATGAAACCCATCTACGTTAAAAATCCAACTATTCAGGGAATCGTCCGCGGAGTTATTCGAAGATACGAAGAAAAGGCGTAAAGAAAACAGCCTGGTGAAAAATCACACAGGCTGTGTTGAGATTGCCACCAGTAATGAATGCGGCGAATCCTTTGGCCGATACTGGTGGGTTATGCCGGCGACTTCGCTGGCAAAGAGCTTACTTTTTCAAATCTTCGTTTGAGTAAACGAAGATAGTTGCACCACCTGTCGTGGGTGGCGTTTGCTGCCCCACCGCATGCGCTGGAGTCTGCGATTGCAGCGCTCGCGGTGGTTCTCCCCGCAGGCAATATCCTGCGAGTAGCCCGACGAAAGTCATTACAAGCGTGAGGCACAACTGTCCACGAGTCTTCTTCATCAAAAGCTCCTTCGTTTTTTAAACTTCGAACTCTATATAACCCCATACGCTATGGGATTTATTGTAATGTGCAGGAATTACTGTATCCTTTCATTATACTCCTATTTCGTTATATTGTCAACTGTTTTGATGTAGAGTTGCTATTATGTTGCTTTGTTGAGTGTAATTAAACTCCCTTCTCCCCAGACGGGGAGAAGGCTAGGATGAGGGGTTGCGAGCGAAGCTCGCATGGTCGTTACGTACAACGCTGGAAGCATTCCCCTCACCCGCCTGCCTGCGGGCATGGCGCCCTCTCCCCATCCGAGGCGAGGGGAAATACTACTCTTTACCTTCTATGAGCCTACTATCTTGTGTTGCTTCTCCGTCAATCTGCTCAAACCTATTAGCAAGCTTGTCTAGCCTCCTGTTCGAGTCGTCATATTTGGTTTTGGCATTGCTCAAGTGCTTGCCAACCGTTACGAAATCTTCTGAAAATTTTCCGAAATCCTGGCGCAATGTTCCAATATACTGCAAAATTTCCTGTGTTTTCTGCTCTATTTTCATTCCGCGCAAACCCACGAGCACCGTCTGCAAATATGCCAAGAAACTATTCGGGGATACGGGCACCACTTTGTTTGCCAAGCAAAATTCCCACAGCGAGGATCCGTCCTCGTCGTGCACCATCGTTTCGTAATACACACCCTCAATAGGAATATACATAAATGCATAATCAAGCGTTTTTTCGTGAGATGAAATATATTTCTGCGAAATATCGGAAATGTGTTTTTTTACGTCGCGGATAAAAACTTTTCGCAGACTTGCTCGCGCATCAGCGTCGTGCTCTTTCATAAATGCCTCATAATTCGCAAATGGAAACTTCGCATCAATGGCAACGATATGCCCGTCTTGCAAGCGGATCATAGCATCCGCTATCTCTCGCGTGTCTGCGAATGCATACTGCAATTCATACCGATCATGAGGCAGCACTTCTGCAAGCAAATTGCCTAATAGCACCTCTCCGAAACTTCCACGAATCTTCGGAGCCTTGAGCAGATGCTGAAATGAAACAATCTCATCGCTTGTTTTTTGCAGCGTTGCCGTTGCTTGTTCTAGTTTCCCCAACCCCGCGCTTACCGATCGCACCGTCTGCTCTGCAGAACTTAAGCGGCTTGCCATAAAGTCTTTGCTCTCATTCGTTGCGCGCACCTGTTCAACAAGCCGGCGGTCGATCTGTTCCTGTATGCGAGATAACTGTTCCATCATCTGCGCCTGCATCGGGTCTAGCCCCGTTTTTTTTCGGTTCAAAAACCACATCATTCCCCCGCCAAGCAGCATTGCCCCTATTACTAATAAAACGCTTTGAATATCCATGCAGATACTATACCGTATGTTTTATGTTTACAGGAATTATTCGAAACACAGGAACGCTCTCTTCTGTGGCGAAAGAAGCATCTGGAGCCGTGTTGCTGGAAATTGCTACAGAGCTTTCTGCAAGCATGCATGAAGGCGACAGCGTTGCTGTCAACGGCGTATGCCTTACCGTACTGGAGCATACAGATACCGCATGGACAGCGCGCCTCATGCAAGAAACTCTCAATAAAACGACGCTAGGCAATCTGCGTGTTAATCAGAAAGTTAATTTGGAATTGCCCGTCGCTTCCGGCGAACGCCTGCACGGCCACATCGTACAAGGGCATGTAGATGGCGTATGCGAAATATCCGCAATTACGCTGGCAGGCGATGACAGAATTTTCACGCTAAAACCGCCAAAAGAACTTCTAAAAAATATTTCTGCAAAAGGCTCTGTTGCGTTAGGCGGCGTAAGCTTGACTGTCGTAGACGTGTTTCCAGATTCGTTTACCGTTTCTCTTATGCCATACACGCTTTCTCATACAACGCTGGGACAACACAATATTGGCGACAAAGTAAACATAGAAACAGACAAGCATACACAAGCCCTGTGGCACACGGGCATCGTTCAAAAGGGCGATCAGCGCGGCACGTCACTTGGCTTTCCGACTGCGAATATTACGTTAGAAGATTCTTCTGGCGCATTGCAGGAAGGCGTATTTGCTGCGCGAGCAATGATTGCAGGCAACCCGACACTCTACGCCGGAGCGCTTCATGTAGGCCCACGGCCAACATTCCCAGGAGCATCTTCTTCGGTTGAAATCCACTTAATCAATTTTCCTATAAGAGATTTATATGGCGAGAAAATTTCCTTTGCTGTAATAGAAAAGATTCGGGATATTGAAAAATTTAATTCGGAAGAAGATCTAGTTCAAGCGATTAGGCAAGACGTTCAGAAGGCTACGGAGATACTTTCTAAAATTAGTTAATACGTCATCCCGGCCTCCGAGCCGGGATCCAGACAAGCGAACCTGGATTCCGGGTCAAGCCCGGAATGACAATGCTTTTACGCCTCGTTAAGCCGCTTCTCCACCTCTGCCCAATTAACAATATTCCAGAAAGCCGCAATATAGTCCGGTCTTCGATTCTGGTAATTCAAGTAGTAGGCATGCTCCCAAACATCTAGCCCTAATAATACTTGCTTGTTTTCAGATATCGGGGAATCCTGATTTGCCGTAGACATAATTTCAAGGCTGCCGTCTGCGTTTTTTATTAGCCACGCCCACCCGCTGCCAAACCTAGTTGCTGCTACATCTGTAAACTTCGCTTTAAAATCTTCGAAACTTGCAAATGCTGTATTCATGATTTCAGATAATTCTGTACTAGGTTCTTGAAAGTTAGGGGTTAGATTGTCCCAGAATAATCCGTGATTATAAAATCCTCCTCCGTTATTGCGAACGGCCGTGCGAATATCTTCCGGTATTGCGCTTATATCTCTTAGTAATTCTTCTATAGGCTTTTCAGCAAGCTCTGGATATTTTTCTAGCGCTGCATTCAGTTTATCCGCATACCCCTGGTGATGTTTCGTATAATGTATCTCCATTGTTCTTGCATCAATATGCGGCTCAAGCGCATCAAATGCATACGGAAGTTTTGGAAGAGTAAATGGCATAGGGAAAGTGTATGAAAAATTTAATTGTGTATGTAAAGCTTACGGCGATTATACATTACTCACAAGAGAGCGAGGCAATCTAGCAGCCGTATTCTCTCCCTGCATAGGGAGAGAACGGAAGAGAGGGTTTAATGCGTGATGTGCTGCGACGAAACCCTCACCCCCTCTAACTCCCCCTTGGTAAGGGGGAGAACCAATAAAACAGCCTCGCGGAGAGGGCGAAGCTGTTTTTACATCTGCGCTTACGCAGCCTGCATCATCCCTTCCTTCTTCGAACCAAATCCGAGGTACAACGCAACCACCGCAATGACAACGTGGAGCCATGTGTCGGCAGTATTATTGGAAAGAAGTCCGAGTATCGGCGCGTCGCCACCAAAGAAACCGAGCACTGCTACAAGTCCATATATAACCCCAAAAACCTTGAAGAACATCTGCGCTTGCGCCTCTCCTTTGCTTGCAAGGTACAGCGCTGCAAGTCCGGAAACGATGTGCACAAGATTAAGCAAAGCATTTACATCAAAAATTCCGAGCAAATGCCCGTTAGTCGTAATTCCGGGAACGAATCCCAAAACCCCTATAACTAGAAGCACCCAGCCGAATATGTTAGCCATATTTTTCAGCATATCCACTCACCTCCTCGCAAGATAGTGATGCACATATACATCGTTACTTTACATAATATCACTTCTTCATACTTTCTTCATAATTACCATATTCATTCTGACATCTTTTGCTGACAAAAAAATCCCGCGAGTTTTCACACGCGGGACGATATCTAAAGATCAACTCTCATGCAAATTTCCACTGGCCTCATTCCCTGCTTGACGTAAAACAGCACATTATCGAAACTGCAGTCCAATATAACCTTGTAGCAACCTTCTTGCCGAGCAAGAGTAGTTGCCTGCTGTAACAGAGCTTTTGCATATCCCCTGCCTTCGTATCCTTTTCGAGTGGCAACGTCTTCTACGTGAGCGATGCGCCCGCCATTATGAATGAACTTGTCTTCAAAAACGACGGATGTTGTTGCAACAATCTGGCCTCCAAGAACCACAACATAGGTTACTACGCCGCTCTGCTGGCGTCTGCGGAATTGGCGACGCATATTTTCAATATCAATCCTTTCTTCCTTACGAAGGTTTTCTAGCGTGGCATAGAATCCACTTTCAATGTACAAATCGCTCTCCTGCAGAACACGAATTTCGTATTCCGCCCCATCTTGCTGAGCCATAATACCCTCCAATATTCTGGTGTGTAGTTGAACCCCCTATGTCTGTAGCATGACACGGTAAGAATAAGCAATATTGACATAACGCATAATACCCATTACGATAATCAGACACAGATTCGCAGTTTCCAGTATTTCCCCGCTCTTTTCTTTGATAAGGAGAAGGTACGATGCCAATCACTATCGAAGCGATAATTGAAGAGTTGCAAAAAGAATTGCGCAAGTGCTATAACGCGCAAGAAAAAAGGTCATACCAGACTGCGATAAGGAAGCTGCGAGATGATCATTCTCCTGCAGCAGCCCTGCGCCTGTATGCGGCATTAGTACAACTAGCGCAGAATGCAAATGGCACTTCGCCAGATCAGCAATGCGAGCTGATGCACTATCAAGAAGTATGTGCTTTTCTTGGGCAGTACGCCGAACAGCAACAAACCTCTAAAAAGAAGCATCGCGAAGCTGCCTAACCCATCCCGCCCCGCGCGTTCATCTGAACGCCGGGGTGTTATTTTGCAATAAAAAATGCACCGACCCTTTCAAGTCAGTGCAAAGAACACATTCAAACCCACAATTACGCTTCCGCCATAGCGTCCATGAGCCGTTGCCACCCTTCTTGAGTGGCCCGCGGCTTCCAAACGATGTTGCCAGAAGCAATATCATGAGCGACGCAGGCGTCATCCTGCCGGTACTCCGGCATCGGCATCCGCACAAGGCTCAAAACAGGAATCTTGCCATACTCGCACGTGAACTCGTCGTCAACCGTAGAAGAGCGATTCAGCAAACACACGAGCGCAACCGGTGTACACCCTGCGTCCATCACAAGCTTCATGAGCTTTGCAGTGGTGCTGAAGTTGTTGGCAACATCTTCAACTATCACCACGCTTTTCCCTGACTCGAGTTCATGCCGCCCCCATTTGAAGTCTTTTTTTGGGCGACCTCCCGCAACCGGAGTCTCCACAATATCGGGGTACACGTACTCGCACGCAACATGCATCGCAAATTTATCCGCAAGCGACTTACCCCCTTCCGGAGCTCCGAGGAATACGTCTGCACTTGCAAGGGCATACTGGTTTTTTGCCAAAATTTTACGAGCCCACCGAGTTATTACCGCTGGAAATCTCTCGGCTTTTGCAAAATTCGCATACAATTCCCCGACAAAGTTCAAATCTTTTCCTTCGCTAGAATACGTGCCCGCATATCCCACCAGCGGGCCGCCAGGCGGGCGCAAATAGCACCCACCCAATGCATTCAACAGCCCGAGCGGGTCGTCTTGAAATTCGGAATACAGCGTACGAATGTTCATGGAAATTCCCTTCAGTTCAGTGCTTGGTCAATTTCATCCGCGATACGCATCGCGGCATCAATAGGAGTTCCGATTGCTTTTGGCGGCTTCAGAATCGGCCGCCCGATCACCAAATAATCAGCGCCAGCGCGAATTGCTTCGGCTGGCGTCATGATCCGTTTTTGATCATTAGCCATTGCCCACTCCGGGCGCACGCCTGGAGTAACGAATAACATATTACTCAACTCTGACCGATCTCTTAATGCGCCAAGATCTTGAGGTGAACAGATTATTCCGTCCACACCTGCTTCGCGCGCATCAAGGGCAAATTGCAAAACCTTTTCGCTCACTTCCATTCCATAGATGCGCCGGCAGTCTTCGTTCGTGAGGCTTGTTAACACCGTCACGGCCAGCAAAAGCGATTTTCCCTTATTTGCAACGGCTGCCTTCATCATGTTACACCCGCCGGAAGCGTGCACGTTAAACATTGCGACGTTTAGATCCGCAATATTTTTTGCGGCCGCAGCCACCGTGTTCGGAATGTCGTGCAGCTTTGCATCGGCAAAAACCGTTGCCCCGGCAGCGTGCATCATATTCACAGATGCCGCTAGACCTTGCCCCATTAACAGTTCCAGGCCAATTTTCATTGGCCCAACGTAATTCGCGAGATTACTTGCATGCGCAGCAGCTTCTTCCAGAGAAGAAACGTCTAGCGGTAGAATAATCCTATCTTTTGGCGATTTAGGAGTCACAAGAAATACCTCTTTCCAATTTGAGAGAGCAAAAGCCACACAATACTGCTCCGCGAGCAGCTGCGACTTAGCTACACTTTACTGAATACCCAAACAAAAAACAAATTCGTGCAGGCCGTGGTACAGATTTCGTTACTTCGTAAAAGTCAATGATGATACTATCTGTTCAAATACAGGAGCAATAAACCTAGCATCTTCTGGATTGCCATTTTCTGTACTTGATACCATTAATAGCTTGTCGCCTTTAACAATCCATACCGCCTTACCAAGATAATCGGAGGTTTCAACCGCAGGTATGCCAGCAACTGTTCTTTCGGTTACAGTTACAGGAAATGAATTTTTTTCAAGTTCTTGCTTGTGCATTTGCGCATATTGCATTGCACTACTACCATCCTTATTAGCATCAACAGATATACTTATTGGCCACTCCACACCCTCCTCAACTATAAAATCTTTACCATTTACATAAAAAAGAAGAACATTCCACTCTGGCTGATAATACCAATTACTTGGATATTTAAAACTAATGTCTAGTCCGTTTACCGAGCCTTTAAACATCCCCGTATTGTAAATTATAATTGGCTCTGGCTGATCGGTTGGGTTTGGGGTAACTGTTGGAGTTGGGGAGGGGGGAAAATTAGGAAGAGTTCCGTTGTTTATTCTAAGAATTCTATTTTGTGATTGCAGCTGCATTAATTCTATTTTCATTGAGTTTTTCTGCCACATATAAACACCAATACCAACAATTACAGCCGTAATAAAGATACTGGCAACAACCAATCCCACTACCTTCTCAACCATTTTTTTCGGTTTGGATATTTCATGTGGAGGCAACGAAGCTCCTGTCTTTTCCGTTGGAGTGCTTTTCATTTTTTTATATTACCACACACGGCTTTCATATGCAGGCCGTAGTGGAGGATGTTAGAACTGTTTTTGAGAAATTAAATGATGCGACGATCTACTGCCTGCCAATTCTAAGTGTCTCTCGATTTATCGTTGCGATTATACATCCCGTCGAATCCCGAAAGGTTCCTCGAGAAATTACAATGTGCCCAGATCGTGCAACTCTACCCTCAAGGAGAGTTTTACCTTCTAATGTAATAGAGAAATTCGAGCACGTCTGGTCACCAATTAATAAATGTGACTCGCCCACCATCATTCCCAGCTCTGGACCCGAACGTTCAAACTTAACAGGAATTCCTGGTTTAATTGCTAATAATAATTCTCCTCGTAAACCCCTTAGCACCGCGCCAATTCCAAGACGTCCTTCAATTACCTCTGCAAAGAACAGCACCTCGCCTGTCTTTTGATCTAAAAGCTTCCACTCCCCCGTGCGATTCGAACCAAGAATAACAGGGTGAGAGGAAAGGTCTTTCATAAGCTCAGCCCGCAACATGTTTGCATCAAGTGTCCCATAGTGAGATTTAAAGTAGTTCTGAAGATATTCAAGCACATCACCAGCCTTCACAACTTTCAGATCTACTCCAGCCTCATGAAGATCTGCTTGGGCGCCGAGTAGATCGTTGTCATTTGTAACAAACCAGTCAACTGCATTCTGCATTGCCTGATCAATATGTAGCGCATCGCGCCGATCACCAATTTTCACCTTTTCACTCGTACCTTCAGTACGTTTCTTAGAAATAATCCTATAAATCTCATTAAATCGCGACTTATTTCCCCCTACACCCGGTAAAGCATCTGGGATAACGCCGTTGCCTACATAATAATATCCGTCAGAGTAGATTGTGCGGTACTTCGCAGACTTGCTCTGTCGTTTTTTTGTGTTTAATTGCGCGTAAAGAGTGCTCGTTTTAACAATATCAATGATCTGCGCATCATGGTATTGATCAAGAACATTCATCTCTTCAAGATTACCTTCCGCATTAATGTTAGTAGCATCAATAGCAATACAATAGATATACATACCTTTGAGTATACCCGCGGCAGGCCTTGGTACAACATGCGAGAATATATATGAGAGGTTGGGTGATGCGACGATGTATGTGCCGAACATTGCAACTCCTTACTAATCAACTCCTTTACAGTGTTTTTTCTTGCAATCCATCCAATGTTGGGCAGAAATGCCAGATTTGCGCATAATGCTATGTTTTAGTGTTCGAGGCTTAATCGTTTTATTGGTATGCCTTGGAACTTCTACTAAACAAACCTTATTATTAACAACCCCCTTAAAATAGTAATGGGAACCTTGTACATGAATTTTACTGTACCCGTGACACTTTAAGAAACTTGCGACATTTTCAAAAGTCCAGTTATACAGTCGCCGAGTCATTATATTTTATGCTGGCACACGTTCAGCAAATACATTTGGATGTTGAATACCTGACGGCATTGCGTGCGTGTGTTGATTAGCAGTTAATGATGATAAAAATCCTCTGTAAATATTTTCATACTCTTGAGGGACGTTTTGATTTAGTAAGTCTTCTGGCAAAGCATTTTTGCCAACAGCTTCAACATATCCAACCGCAGACTCTAAAAGTTCTTGCCTTAATGCTTTTGGATCGCTATCTTCTTTTACTATCCCAAGCTCAAAACAGACCCCAACATAAGTATCTTGAGCGACATCAAAATACGTAAAAAAACGTAAGGTGCCTTGGTGTTTCGTATTAGTAGTCATATGAACAGCTAAGTGTAATGACAATAGTGTAAAGAGTCAACAATACCTTTATTCTACCATCACAAAATGGGAACGCAACTTGAAAAATAAAGCTATGTGTTTCTTGCCCCACCCTGCATCTCACTATTCTTTTTCTTATTGCGTCAGTCAATTTCAATGAATAATTGAAAAAAGCCGACAAGATTATGATTTGCTTTTCGGACTTGTTCGTCCGTATAGTTCACGCCATACTGCTTTTTATATGACCGTTTGAACTCCCGCACTTCTTCGTCAGTCATTTCTATCATATCGAAATGCTATTTACCTTTTTCCAATTTTCCAACAGAACCATCCAAATACGGCCATAATAAGTAATGCTATCGTCGTAAGTATTTCGGCAAGGCGTATCCAGCTCGGCATATATCGAAACACAACTTCACGCTTTCCAGCAGGGATAATAATTCCACGAAACAAAGAATCGGTGAGGTAAATAGGAGTTGCTTGCCCGTCAATCGTTGCGGTCCACCCTGGCAACAGAACGTCGCGCATCACGAGAAAACCCTCATGCGCATTGCTTGTTTGTATAACCACTCGACTACGCTCATCTTCTGTACTTATTACGTTGCCACCTGAAGCAAATTCAGTGTCCTTAGGAATATCTGCAACTACCGTTGATTCGTTTGTTGGATTCAAGAGAGATAATGCTTTTAACTGACCACCACTTCCATCGATTGCTTTCACATGTTCAGCAAACTGCATTCTTGGAAATGCCTCATTATTTCGATATAGACGAATAAACATATCATCAAGCGGAATTGAAGTTACTTCCGTAAAATCAACAAGATTCGTAGCATAGCGATATGGCGGATACAGACCAATTACATGAGTGATAGGAAACCGATTTATCAACGAACGGTTTTCCTGCCACGCAGACGCAGCACTCCGTTCCCCGATTGGCTTCAAATAATTCATCACATTCAGAATACCTAAGGAACCAGACCATTGTGTACTACCAACTCCAAATCCTACCGGCACGTTTGCAGACAATATTTCATATTCCGGTATTGCTTTCGTTTGAGTCGTAATCAGCATAAATGCGGCATCAACTGTATTGCCTCCGGCTTCCACCACTTCACATGAATCTTTTTTACAAGTATAGAGAGAACCTGTGGGGTCATATTGTTCATTGTGTGGATTTGTATGATTAACAAGGTAGGGAGCCTGTGTTTTTGGAATAGTAGAAGTTACTTCAAAGTAAAACGACTGGTTAAGAGCACCTTCGATTGGTTGAAACGAAAACTCATTCCATTCACTGTCTACAATGGCATCCGCCGATATAGATGACTCTCTTGCTTGCTCCCCTCCCTTGTTGAACACTTTTATTGTTATTACTCCTGGAGTCGCATTGCGAGAAAGCCTTAAGTTAATACCTCTTATCTCTGAAAAAGGAGACGTGAACGTTTGACGATACCTACACGTAGAACAAATCTCATTCCAAACCCCAATACCAAAATCATTATGAGGAGCAGTATCGGATACTGTTGGACTTGAGAAGATACGCACGAGTCCAGTTTCCTTACTCAAAATATCCGCAATGAAAGGTTCTTGTGTATATATCCATGGAACCCCTTGATACCATGACCAACTTACCCAAAGCACCGGAACGATTGCGAGCGCAGTAATAATAATCGCTATCGCTAGTCGCAATGCACGATTTTTTAGCATATTTGCAATCAAATGAAGCCCAATGCATGCCAGAAAAACCAATCCGAAATCTGCAACCAAAAAGAATCGTGCAGGCACATTAAAGTATCTCCAACCTGCGTGAACCAACCAACGATATACCAACGAATTGCCACCTAATCCCAGAGAAATACCGACTATCAATGCAAATACAGAAAATAGCCACACAACAGGGAATCTCCTCAAACCACCAAATAAGCCAATGAAACCAAGAATAATAGCAACGGGTCCCAAGTATACTGATAATTCAGCTTCGTTTTTTGGTCCTTGATACTGGTCACCATGACCGAATGGATGCGGCACTACTAATTCAATAAATGCTTTCGGAGTGAAGCTGAACTCAAATAGCTCCTTATCATCTGCATTAATACCCTGTGCCCTATTAGTCATCGACACATTATCAAGAATCGGCAAAAGGTATGAAGAAGTTAAACAAAGTACCAGAAATACTGCTCCAAGAACCGCAAGACCACGTATCCAACGTTTCCAGTCTAACGCCAATAAGGTCAAGACGAAGATTGCTTCCATAATAAGGACTTGGACAGCCATTTGCGGATGTCCCATTATGATGCACAGCACATTTCCGATAACCCAACAGACAAGAAAACGGGGCCACCCTTTTTCTAAGAAGAGTTGCAACAAGGCAAGCAGAAGAGGTACCCACGTAAGCGGTAGTATCAAGTTCAGCATTTCATACTTACCAACGAACGCAGCTCCGAGCGGAAGCAATATGGCACCCATAATCGCAGAACCTCTGTTTAATTTGTTTATTCGAAGAAATATGAATACCCCAACTCCCGCAAAAATACTATGTATGAGTAACGATAAGTTTAAGGTCCAAACGGCAGGAAGAAACTGACGTAATAACATGTACGGTGGGTACCAAAACCCAAGCTGTCCTGTTGCAAGGAGTGGATACCCTCCTGTAAATTCTGGAGCCCAAAGAGGTGATTGCCCCGACCGTTGAATATGAGCATATAGATTTTCCAGAGGGGTGGTGATGCCTATCAAGTCGTTAGTGAACCATGCCCCTTGCAATGTCCATTTGGTAACAAAGAAAGCAATGATAACAAGCAAGATAAAGCATATTGCAACTCCGTCGGGTGAGACGATACGTTTCTTTGCCTTGGAAAATGTATTTGAAAAAAATACCAGCCAAGATTTTGCATTGTACATAGTGTCGTTGTGGATTTGTTTGTTGCTGGCGCGGACCAAAAAAGGTCCTCCGATACCAGCGATAATCCCTTTCGGGACTACCCTATGTCCTTTCGGAGCATAGACCACAACGACGAAGTGCTGGTCGGAAGAC
>Ga0209542_10008855_pt1 | contig 18651 bp, 17 predicted proteins | sample RifCSPhighO2_01_FD_184028 | JGI IMG/M metagenome (GOLD analysis project Ga0209542, IMG submission 184028) | Soil microbial communities from Rifle, Colorado - Rifle CSP2_plank highO2_0.1 (SPAdes) (version 2) | ecosystem: Environmental > Terrestrial > Deep subsurface > Rock core/Sediment ...
GACCATACGGGTATATCGTATGGCATAGCTGGTGATCCGGCCAAATCCCCGGATACCGTAGCTAATTCTGTGAATTTGCATACTCCTTGGATCTCCAAGGAGTGCAAGATGTATCTGGCCTTATGCAGTTTTTTGATAAAAATCTGCACGTACTTGGCGGTTCCGAAGAATTGAATATTCTCATGTGCTTGTCAAATTAATTTCTCCGTGTTAGTATGCCCACACAAATTATTTAGGTCTTTTTGCCCCCGCCTGGCGGGGGTGACTTCCTTCCGCTTTGCGGGAGGGGTGCCGACAAAGACAATGTGTCCCCCCGCCTTGCGGGGCGGGATAATATGGTCTCTCGGAGACCAATTTTTATTCCCCGCACCTTTCGGCGTTAAGAACGCCATTATTAAACTAGAGCTCCAACTATGACTAATTATAACTATTATTCAATCCAGTCAGACTCAATAACCAGCGTTCGTTGTGAGTGCCATAATCTGGCAGTGATGTTTAGCGATTATTTTGCTCTCCTGCCGCGAGGACAGGCAGACACTAGAACGCTAACGCCGTAAAGGTGCGGGGTATGACACAACGTTACGAACTAATGTACATCTTGCCGCCCACTTTGACTGAAGACGAAGTGCCAGGCGCGACGGAAAAAATCACCAACCTGCTTAAAGATAACGGCGCTGAAATAACCAAAGAAGTTGATCTTGGTAAAAAAAGACTGGCCTATCCAATTGAACACCACCAATATGGCTATTACCGCTTGTTAGAGCTTAGTGCGGAACCGTCTCGCTTAGCCAAAATAAATAGCGTGCTGCGCTTGGCAACTAATGTCATGCGCCACCAAATTATTGTAAAACCGATTAAGAGTCAGGTAACGGTTGAACGAGAGCAGGCCTTACGGGCACGATTGGCAGTCAAACGACAACAGCGTGCCGCGGCCGAGGCGCCAAGTGTTAGCGCGCCAGAACCGAGTCCCGTAAGTACTCCTTCCTTAACGCCCGAAGAACTGGAAAAGAAAATTGAAAAGATTCTTGAGGAAAACCCTAACGTTTAAATATAATTTAATTTTATTAATACTTAAGAATCAAATATATGGCGATGAGTCTAAACAAGGTTATGCTAATTGGCAATCTCACGCGCGATCCGGAAAGCCGGACCACGCCGAGTGGACAAATGGTTGCTTCTTTTAGTGTCGCCACCAACCGCGTCTGGACAAACCAGGCCGGTGAAAAACAAGAAAGGTCAGAATTCCACAACATTGTTGCTTGGGGCAAACTTGCCGATATTGTTGGGAAATATCTGGCGCGGGGCCGTCGAGTTTATGTTGAGGGTCGTTTGCAAACTCGCGACTGGCAAGGACAAGATGGCGTCAAACGTTACCGCACAGAAATCATCGCCGACAATGTCATAATGCTGGATCGCCCGGCTGGCGCCGCGACTGGTCCATTTTCTGCCAAAGAAGAAGTGCCGAGCGGAGAAGAAAGTAGCTCAAGCGGTCAGCCATTCCCGCCAGCAGAAGAAGAAATTCAGCTTGAAAATATTCCTTTCTAAAACTTACTAATACATCAGCATGGCCACCAATACCCGCAACAATCGCCACACTCGCCAAGCCCCACCGATTGCGCCAAAAGATCGCTACTGCCACTTTTGCGTGAATGCTATTCAAGAGATTGACTACAAAGACGCGAATACTCTGCGGCGCTTCACCTCGTCATACGCCAAAATCGTGCCCAAGCGCCGCAGTGGCGTCTGTTCTAAACATCAACGCAAATTAGCCCAAGCCATCAAGCGCGCTAGATTTATGGCACTACTACCATTTGTGAACAGATAGTTCACAAATGGTAAATTCAAAAATCAAAATGCAAAAGACAAAAGTCCAAGCTCGAAATCAAAAGCTTATCAATTTTGAATTGGAATTTTAAATTTTAACCTTTGAATTTTGACTTGCTACAATGTCTTTCATCTCCACTCTTAATGACATCAAAATCGGTCTCGTGGTTAATTATCTAAATGAGCCATACATTGTACTTGAAGCCCGTTTCGTGCGTATGCAGCAAAGAAAACCGGTCATGCAAACTAAAATGCGGCATCTTATCACGGGCAAGGTTTTAGAAATTAGCTTCAAGCCCGGAGACCGTTTGGAAATTGCGGATATGGCGCGCACTAAAGTAAATTTTCTTTATCGTGACAATGAGCAGCTTCATTTCATGGACAACAACACATTTGAGCAATTTTCTTTGTCAATTAGCATTTTGGGAGACAAAACTGGTTTTCTAAAAGAGGGTGAGGAAGTAGATGTGCTTTACTACAACAACAAACCTATTAACATTGAACTGCCCAAAAAAGTTGAGCTCAAAGTTATGGAGACAGAACCGGGCGTTAAAGGCGACACAGCGCAGGGCAGTGTCATGAAATCGGCCAAGCTGGAAACAGGAGCATCTATTCAGGTGCCGCTTTTCGTCAAAATTGGCGACAGAATTCGCATCAATACCGAAAGAGGCGAGTACGTGGAGAGGGCTTAACCCCACCCCGCCCCGCCGTTGCGGGGGCGGGGCCACTCAAAAAACTGTAACAATACTTAATAAAAACCGTCTTTATATATAGGGGATCTCCCAGCCATTGAGGTTGCGGGGAGAATTTTAATTGCATGAAAGTTACGAATAAACAAATCATCAATGTTTTTTGGAAACACGTTCGGAAATATCCGGTCGTGACTGCCATGCTGCTTACGGGAACTTTCTCCGTTTACACGGTTGAAATTATCACTCCATGGTTTTACAAAAAATTCTTTGACACTCTGGCCGCACCAATCGCCAACGGCGCTGATATTTTAGTTCACACGCTTTTCATAATTATCGCGCTGGAACTGTTGGCCTGGCTGATTTATCGCTTAAACGCCGTTGGCTTGGTGCGACTGGAAACTAGGGTCATAGCTGACCTCAATGAAACTTCATTTAACTATTTAATCGGCCATTCATATTCATTTTTTACTAACAGCTTTGCCGGCTCATTGGTGCGCAAAGTTAATCGTCTGTCGCGCGCCTTTGAAGAAGTGGCTGACCAAGTACAATTTTCTCTCATTCCACTAATTGTCACGGTAGTCGGCATTCTCATCGGCGTGTCTTTTCGCAGTATTGTTTTAACAGCTACCCTTGGCGTTTGGGTAATAATTTTTCTGACAGCTAACTACTTCTTCGCCAGATGGAAACAGCCCTACGAAATAGCGAAATCAATGAAAGATACGGAGGCAACCGGAGTGCTGGCAGACGCCATCGGCAACAGCACGACCATCAAGCTGTTTACTGGCCACGAACACGAAAAGCAACGCTACCACAACATCATTGAGGAATGGCGTAAGGTGTACTCTTTCACTTGGAACATCAGCGAAATTGCTTATGGGGTTCAATCACTCTTAATGATCGCTATAGAATTTATAATGCTCTATATTGCTATCAAGTTGTGGCGTGTCGGTATTTTAACGGTTGGTGACTTTGTCCTTATTCAAATATACATTATACGCTTAATGCGCCAGCTCTGGGACTTTGGCCGGATTTTGCGCCGCTTTTATATGGCCTTTGCAGACGCCGCGGAAATGGTGGAAATTTTGGAACTGCCTCATGAAATAAAAGATAGAAAAACGGCTAAAGAACTTGCAGTCAGACAAGGAAAAATTGAATTTAATAACGTTGATTTTGGATTTCATCAAACAAGAAAGGTTCTCAATCGCTTCAATCTTGTGATTCAGCCGGGTGAACGAGTGGCGCTGGTAGGACCTTCGGGAGCGGGAAAATCAACCATCACCCATCTGCTGTTCCGCTTCTTTGAAATTGATGCTGGCCACATATTGATAGACGGGCAAGATATTTCCAAGGTCACGCAAAAGAGTCTGCGTGACCAAATCGCTCTCGTGCCCCAAGAGCCAATACTTTTCCATCGCACGCTTCTAGACAATATTCGCTATGGACAACGCGGCGCCAGTGATGCTGAAGTTGTTGAAGCCGCCAAAAAGGCGCATTGTCATGACTTTATAAACGAACTGCCGTTTGGTTATGACACCTATGTGGGCGAGCGTGGCATTAAACTCTCGGGCGGCGAGCGCCAACGCGTGGCTATTGCGAGAGCCATCTTAAAAAACGCGCCCATTCTTGTTTTGGACGAAGCGACTTCCAGTTTGGATTCAGAATCTGAAGCCCTAATCCAAGACGCTTTGCGAGAGTTAATGAAAGGCAAAACCGTTATTGTCATCGCCCACCGCCTCTCCACCATTTTGTCTATGGATAGAATCATCGTTATAGAAAATGGCAAAGTCATTGATATGGGCACGCACCAAGAGCTCCTTAACCGCCAAGGTATCTACAAAAAACTTTGGGAGATCCAGGCCGGAGGATTCTTGCCATAAATTGATTGCCGACGGCCAAAATGTTATTGGGGGCGGCACGCACCTGGCGCGCCGCCCCCAAGATGTACCCTAAGCTGGGTCATCGGGAACCACCATGGTGCCGACTCCCCGATCAGTCAGCACCTCCACGAGCAACGCATGGGGAACCCGACCGTCCGCTATGGTGACCCTACCGACTCCGCCGGCAAGAGCGTCAAGGCAAGCTTGTGCTTTTGGGATCATCCCTCCATTGACCACTCCGCTCTCTATCCACGAGCGTAAGGTAGAAGCATCTACCCTCTTTACAACGGCCCCGTCTGGCCCATAAATCCCTTCAAGATTAGTCAAGAAAATGAGCTTGGGGGCGCGTAGCGCTTGGGCGATGGCGCTTGCCACAGCATCGGCATTGACATTGAGCGGCCGTAACAGCTCATCAAAAGCTACTGGCGGCACAACTGGAACAAGGCCGTCCGCAAGAAACGCGCGCAGTGCTTCTATTCGGACTTCAGCCACGTCACCCACTCGACCAAGATGAACCACTTTACTGGTGCTGTGACGGATGTGCTGCCGCAGGCGTCCACGCAGCCATCCGCCACACGCCGCGCCAATGAGCCCGATCGCGCTGCCGCCACAACGAGCGATCTCGGCAATGATATCCGTGGCAATGAGCCCAATCAGCACTTGCTGCACGACCAACATGGTGTGCGCGTCGGTGACACGCTGCCCATCCACCGTTTTGGTCTTGAGGCGGAGACGTTGCTGCATGTCGGTCACTGCCGGCCCGCCACCATGGACAAAAACTATGGGCTTCCTTACCTTCTGAAGAGCCGCTACGTCTTGAGCGAACATTTTTGCCAGCCTTGGTCGCTCCATAGCTGCGCCGCCGTCCTTCACCACCACGAGCTCGTTGTCAATGTAATGCAGCGCTCGGATCAACTCCGTAGCAGTTCTGCTGTGTTTCGCGCGTTTCACAGTCCCTGACATCTTAGCTTCCCTCCTTATTTGTTTTGTCTCTCTCGCATTGATTTTAAACTACCTTGAGTCCCTATCCTAACAACCAAAGGAGCTACCGTCAATCGTCTGCCTCTGATCGACAACTCCTTCTGCCAGAAGGACATTGACATTTGCCTGGTCTGTGGTAGACTGCGACAAGTATTAAGAAACCTCGCAAGGCAAGGGACTGACATCTCATGCGGTCACGGCAGCGCCGTGACTGCTATTATTATAGAGAGCTAATGCAGAGGACCCTCGTCGTTTTTATTACCAAAACTATATGAATCAAATTCGTAATGTTGCTATTATAGCCCACGTTGATCACGGGAAGACAACGCTCGTAGATGCACTGCTGCGCCAGTCAAAAACTAAGTTGCATCGCGATATCGCGGACAAAGAATTAATCATGGATTCTAATGATCTTGAGCGTGAGCGTGGTATTACTATATTTTCCAAGAACGCCGCCATAATGTGGGAAGGAGTAAAGATTAATATCATTGATACCCCCGGCCACGCCGACTTTGGCGGCGAGGTTGAGCGCGTCCTGACCATGGCCGATGGTTGCTTGCTCTTAGTTGATGCTAAAGAAGGCCCAATGCCCCAAACTCGTTTTGTCTTGAAGAACGCTTTGAAAATTGGCTTGAAACCTATTGTCGTCATCAATAAAATTGATAAACCGGATGCCCGTGTTGACTGGGTACACGACAAAACATTTGACCTGTTTGTGGAACTCGGTGCCGACGATACGACACTCGATTTTCCGATGGTTTACGCCGCCGCCAAGCTCGGTAAGGCCGGTCTTCTGCCAAACCTTGACGCCATGACCGACATCGCGCCCGTCTTTAAAGCTATTTTGCAATACGTTCCCGCACCGACCGGCACGTCCGATGCGCCTCTCCAGATGCTCGTCACAACGGTAACTGGTGATCCTTATAAAGGACGAATCGCCACTGGCCGCGTCGCCAATGGCATCATCCGCGCCGGACAAGAAGTCGCTCACATCAATCGCTTGGGAGTTGTAAAAAAGTTCCGGCTCGTCTCTCTTATGACCTTTGATGGACTCGGCCGCGTGGAAACAAGCGAGACAACCGCCGGCGACATTGTCGCCATTTCGGGCATTCCCGATATTACAATTGGCGAGACGATTGCCGATCCAACGAACCCCATAGCTCTGCCCCTCCTCTCCATTGAAGAGCCCACGGTAAAAATGACATTCCTTGTCAACGACTCACCGTTCGCTGGGAAGGAAGGTCAATACACCACCTCCCGACAAATTCGCGAACGCCTCATGAAAGAGCTGGAGTCTGACATGGCTCTCAAAGTAGAAGACGGCGCTGGGGGCTGGATTGTGTCTGGGCGTGGCGAATTGCATCTCGCCATCTTGATTGAACGCTTGCGCCGCGAAGGATTTGAATTCCAGGTGTCTCGTCCTGAGGTCATCATCAAAAAGGAAGGTGGAAAAACTGTCGTTCCATTTGAACGGGTCTTTATTGAAACGCCGGAAGAGTATTCTGGCGTCGTTATCCAAAAACTAGGACAACGCCACGGCGAACTCCAGGAGATGAATATTGAAAATGGTATTTGCTATCTTGAATTTAAGGTGCCGACGCGCGGCCTCTTCGGCTACCGCACTGAATTTCTGACTGACACCCGCGGGTTGGGTATTATCAATGTATCATTCTTAAAATACGCCGCAGACACCCAGCAATGGAAAGACCGCGAACAAGGATCGCTCGTCGCTCACGAAACAGGAACGACCGCCCTCTACGGACTACTCGGCGTTCAGGACCGCGGGCAACTCTTCCTTGGGCCAGCGATTGAAGTGTACAAAGGTCAAGTTGTCGGCCAGCACTCGCGCTCGGGCGATTTGAGAATTAATGTTTGCAAAACAAAACAGCTATCCAATATGCGCTCAAAGGGCGACGGTTCGGCCGAGCATTTCAACGCTCCAAAAATTATGGACCTAGAGGCCTCACTGGACTACATCGGAGACGATGAGCTGGTGGAAGTGACGCCCGAGAATGTGCGTATTCGCAAGATTGTTTTAGACGAAATGGACGCGCGGCGAAAGCAATTAGGAATCATGAGCTAACCAGGGCATCTATCAAACTCTTTGGACAATCCAAGCGGGCGGATTTAGAATTGGAATTGGTGGTGAGAAATATACAATCCCCACACCGGTAGCCGACCAATATGAAAATAATTGGAAACTGGCTGATCACTAATTATTGTAAACAAATAAAATTATGGAAAAAGTAGAATTCACGGCGGCGGTGAAAGATGTATTTGATGCATGCAAACACTTATCAGACATTTCGGATGGTGCTCGTAAATTTACTCCGGACGGCAGAATGGTTGGCGACATTGGAGAGGTGATAGCAAAATTTTTTTTCAGTATCGAGTTGCACAATGTAGGTCGTTATGATTGGGACGGAACCTATAATGATAGAAACGTACAGATAAAAACAACTGGCGGCGGCGGTACATATCTCAAGGAGCCACCAACAGAAGGTTTTGCTGACGGCCTATTGATGGTATTTTTTATTGACCGCGAAAGTGGCGAATATGAGCTGGTCTATAACGGGGACATTCAACGCGTTTGGAATACACTAAATAATGTATTACTTGATAAAAGTGGCGCAAAGATAATCTCGCTGAATCGTTTAAGGGAGTTGCAAACTTCTGTTAGTCGAGAGGACATTATCCCAGGGAGGAGAAATATTAGTAATGAAGTAAGGTAATGGGGCTATCCATAGCCAAACGATTACAGAAAGACCCGCGCAGTACGCACAATGTACTGCCCCGGGTCTTTCTTCTTTTCTGGCTCTACTTTTTAGTCAGGGCTTTCTTCAGCCACCGTGCCGACCACATTCTCGGCCGGGTTCTAGTGTTTTGCTTCAAGTATAAAAGACGCAGTTGAATGCTCGAGGTCTGCCTCGTCTATAGTCGTAATACGGGCATCTCCATGACGCGGTTCGCTTAACCATCGTGCTAAACCCAAAGCATGAACCAGCGGCCAAGAATGATCGCGGCTTTGCACCTGAAGAATTTCAAGAGGCGCGTCTTTTACGTACGCCGCGCGCCGTGTTGGTTCTGCTTCAAGAAACTCTTGCGTCACTGACTTTGCGTCAACCATAGGACTCTTTGTTCCCATGGCTACAACATAACGCCCCTGCGGATGAATGGCCTTCAGTTTCTCTGAAGTAATTTGGCGACGACGAAGAATGTCAATATCAGCTTGCATGGCCTCACCTGCCGCACCGCCGCGGCTGTCTCCCTGCCGCCACGACTTTACTGCTCCCTCGGGATTAAGAAGCGTACGCCCAAGTACCTGTTTGCCAACAAAATCACGCCCTAGCGCTACTAAACTTTTTTCCTCCAAACCAACGGGCTCAAGCACAATCAAGTCCTCAATATGATCAGCAAATTCTGGATCGCTCGCCGCTTCCAAAGCAATACCGCCACCCATGGAAAGGCCAACTAGGTTCACGCGCTCAAGACCCAACTGCTTAATTGTCTCCTTCAGAGCCGCGGCGTGAAGCCGATAGGTGCCATCTGCTTGCAATCTCTTGATCCAATCGCTAGAGGCTTCGGCAGTTGAGTGCTCTGGATAGGTAAAACAATGAACGCGCTGTCCGGACAGTGCCAAAGCGGAGGCCAGCTCAAACTGCTGATATGGACTCGTGGCGATTCCCCCTAGAAACATGGTTGGAACACGATCGTCTTTTTCGCCCTCTCGCGGCGGATGAAGATCAAGCGTCACCACAGGAAGACTGTGGTGGCCAATTTCGGATGTCTCTATTTCAACTTGCGCAACATTGTCGTTCAGCTGTCGATTCAACTCGTCAAGCTCACGACTGATCTGTCGCTCGACTTTATAAAAATCATTTAAACGCTCCTTAGTTGAGGCAACATCGCCGCCGGATTTTTTCGCCCGCACCGCCTCGCGCCGCAAATCTCGCAATACCCGATAGAGCTCACCACGGTGCCAACGCGTAGTTAATTCGCGCCGGTGCTCAGTACCCGGTACGCGGCTTTCGTGTGTTAAGCCGGCGGCCTTAGCGTAAACACTATCAATCCGACTGCGCTCACCCATATTATTATACAAGAGTTACCCTGTACTCTCTTCTGGCTCAGCCGCCGCCGCTCCGACCACATTCTCCGCTGGTTTTTCTTCGGCCGCGGCTCTCAAAATTTTCTCGCGAATTTCTTTCATAAGTTTGGAGTTCTGCCGCAAGAAGTCCTTGGCACCCTCGCGGCCGACGCCAAGTTTCTGCTCGCCATAGCTGTAAGAATTACCGCTTTTTTCAATAACCTTATAGGTTAAGCCAGTATCCAAAAGATCGCCGGACAGAGAGATGCCCTCGTTGTACATGATATCAAACTCGGTGTTCCGGAAGGGCGGCGCCACCTTGTTTTTCACGATTTTCACCTTAACACGGTTGCCCACGACTTTGTCGCCTTGCTTAATCTGCGCGGCGCGGCGGATTTCAATTCTTATGGAAGAATAAAATTTCAGGGCAGTGCCGCCGGTGGTCGTCTCTGGATTGCCGAAGAAAACACCGATCTTAAAACGAATTTGGTTGATGAATATAACTACGGTACGAGTTTTGCTGACAATGCCGGAGAGCTTGCGGAGCGCTTGGCTCATTAGCCGCGCTTGCAGGCCCATATGCTGTTGGCCCATGTCCCCCTCGATCTCGGCTTTGGGCACAAGCGCCGCCACTGAATCTACAACTACTACGTCAACGCCATTTGAGCGCACGAGGGTTTCCAAAATTTCTAAGGCCTGTTCACCGGTATCGGGCTGAGAAATCAGCAGTTGATCGACGTTCACTCCGATTTTTTTGGCGTATTCTGGATCAAGCGCGTGCTCGGCATCAATGAAGGCGGCGATGCCGCCGAGCTTCTGCACCTCGGCCACGATGTGCTGGGCGAGTGTCGTCTTCCCGGACGCCTCGGGCCCATATATTTCAATAATGCGGCCTCTGGGCACGCCGCCAATACCAAGAGCAATGTCCAAAGACAAACAGCCGGTTGGCACAGATTCAACATCCATGGCTCTGGCTTCGCCAAGCTTCATGATTGAACCAGAGCCGAATCTTTCTTTAATTTGCGCCACAGCCATTTCTGTGGCCCTGGCCCGATTACTTTCCTCTTCGTCATGTTTAGATTTAGACATACCCCGTTAGAAGTCATTAAAAGATAAAATTAGTTAACTAATTTTATCTTTATTAATAATTAAAATTCAATAAGTTGATGGATGGTTTCATAACTAGAAGATTAACAATTTTCTGTGCCAGACTTCTAACGGGGCATACTTTGTATAATTACTAATTTCTAATATTTAATTTCTAAACAAATTATAATATCTAAATCACAAATATCAAAAGTTGAGACATTGAGATTTCGAATTTGGTTATTGTTTACCCCGTTAGAAATATAATCAATGTTTACCATGAAGAAAATAAGGTTGTTTCGCGTCAAGTACATATACATATGAGATATGATATATTGTGGTTTAATTTCTAACGGGGTTTAGAGATTAGGATTTGGAGATTAGAGCTTTCTAACCTAACGAGGCAGAGCCCCCAAAACAACGCTTCCCGCGGCCTTATCGCTAACGGGCGAACCTACGGCTACAAAAACTCGTCTCTCAATAACCGCCGTCCGGCTATAGCGTTTTGCGGCCGCTACGCGGACGGTGTTTGCTCCGAGTTGCAGTGTTAACGGCACTGCAAAACTACCATCCCGTCTGGTCGACACGGCCTCGCCGTTTACAGTCACTTTTGTTTCCTGCTCGGTCTGACCGCTAACGACCACCGTTCTCTCTATGGTCGTCATGGCCTCCTCGGGTGAGGTTATTGTTAATACCGGCGGCTGTACCATGGCCAACAACCGGCCGCCAATATAAGCTCCCACCAAAACTATGGCGACTCCGGCCATGGCTCGGCGCCAAAAAAATGGACTCACCCACAAGTCACGCCAATGAACACGAGCGACGAATTGGGTAGATGGAGCAATGCTGTCCTGGCGCAAATTTATCCAGCCGCTCACCAACGGTGCGGGAGGGAGCCCAAGAGCGAAGGCATATCGGTAAATAAAATGCTTTTCATAAACCAAACCGGGCAGTTGAGCTAAGTTCTCTTCTTCAATAGCCCTAAGATACCTTTCCGGTATCTTTAAGATAGCGGCACAATCGGTCACTGACCGCTTCTTGGCTAGCCGCGCTTCGTGCAAAGCCGCTCCCACTGATTCCGTAGTGTCAATAATAATACGCCTGAATCCCCAAGCCGGACGCGAACTAGTCTTCTTTTTTGCAGTCAGAGTCACATTAAAACTTATTAGGCAAAAATTATTGGGCTACAATTGATAGGACAAATATAATTAGGTTTCGTCTTGCTCTTGAATGCCATTGTTCTCCTCGTCAATGTTCTCATCGGTGTTATTATCCAGAATATCATTTTCTACTCTACTAATCAACACATCTCTTGGTTTAGCGCCATCGCCCGGACCAACCACCCCTTTGGCTTCCAGTAAATCAATAAGCCGCGCCGCTCTGGCATAACCAACTTTTAATCGTCTTTGCAATAGTGAAGAGGAGGCCTTGCCCGCTTGCACAACAACGGCCTCGGCTTCGCCAAGCAAAGGATCATCGTCATCATATCCGCCACCGCCCCAAACAGAGACGGCTTGTTTGGTGGTCACCTCATCTACATATTCCGGAGTGGCCCGCGATTTCAAGTACTCCACCACTCTAGCGATTTCTTCATCACCCACCAGCGCCCCCTGCAGTCTTTTGGGCCTAGTTATTTCAGCTGAAATAAAAAGCATGTCTCCCCGGCCGATTAGTTTTTCCGCTCCGCCCGTGTCCAAAATGGTTCGCGAATCCATAAGTGAGGCCACAGAAAAAGCGACACGAGCGGTAATGTTCGCTTTAATTAAACCAGTAATTACGTCAACTGAAGGTCGTTGAGTGGCCAAGACGAGGTGAATACCAACGGCCCGAGCCATTTGAGCGAGGCGAATAATCGCTCCTTCTACTTCTGAAGCCGCGGCAACCATGAGATCGGCCAACTCATCAATAATAACAATAATATAAGGAAGCTTTTCGGTTGACTGCTGATTATACGACTGAATATTACGAGAACCAAATGAGGCCAATAAACTGAAACGGCGATCCATTTCCTTAATCAACCATTTCAGAGCATTGACGGTTGCCGGCACTTCAGTAATGACTGGCGTTAAAAGATGCGGAATATGCTGATAATCCGGAAACTCAACCCGTTTAGGATCTATTATAATAAATTTCAGATCGCTTGGATTATTCTGATATAACAAGGAAAGAATAATGCTGTTCAAGGCTACTGACTTACCCGAACCGGTTGCCCCGGCAACAAGGAGGTGCGGCATCTTTTCCAGATCTACCACCCACGATCTTCCGGACACATCCTTGCCCAACGCCAGCATTAAATTAGAATGGCGTTTTTGAAATTCTTCTGATTCCAAAATCTCGCGTAAATGCACAATGGCCACAGACTGATTGGGAACTTCAATACCAACCAGAGACCGACCGGGTATCGGTGCTTCAATTCTGATAGGATGGGAGGCCAGAGCCAAGGCCAAATCATTGTTAAGGGCCGTAATCGCTGAAAGTTTTACTCCGTCCTCGGGCTTTAGAGTGTATTGAGTGACAGTTGGACCAACATTAACTTCCGCCATTTCCACCGGTATGCCAAAACTTTCCAATGTTTTCTGAATTAAAAGTTTATTCTCCTTGATATCTCCACTAGTTGGTTTACTGTGATTATTCTCCAAAAGAGAAAGCGGCAAATCAATCACTATTGGCTTGTAGCGCGAAATCGTGCTGGAACCACGCCACCTAAAACTGTCAACTCCCGCCATTGGCAAAGCCTCTGATGACGTTGACCCCTGGAGAGGACGTTCTTGGGTGTTGGTATCTGATGGAATATCTAATATGGAGTTGGAAACAAAGGCCGGAGGGGTTTCTGTTTTATGGGACCCCGCTTCACGCTCTGTTAAACGCGCAAAGAATCCTCGCCAAAAATCAACAATGAGTCGTTTCAGCCAGCTTAGTATCTTGAGGCATGACGAAATCCAATATTCAAGAGGCGTGTCTAAAATAATCATGAGCGATGAAATGAGCAGAGCCACTAAAAGCAACCAGGCTACCCAATAACCGAATACTGTTTCTAAGGGATAGCGCAAGAATAACCCAAGGTAACCGCCCCCAGCCCCGCCCACAGACAACCCCTTGGTCGCGTCCAGCGGAACGAAAAGATCAAGCAGAGCCAGAGCGCTTAAGACAAAAAAACTAAACCCTAGGGTGATTATGCCGCGGCGCGGCGTCTTCTGGAGACGCATGGCCGCGATTACTAAAAAATAAAGGGGTGCCAGCCACGCGCCCCAGCCAAACATAATTTCTAAGGCCTGATTCAAGAAACGGCCAAATGGACCAGCGAGCTCTAACAGAGAAAGAGCGCTGACTCCGGCTAAAACCAATAAACCAATAACGATCAACCCCTCAGCTGTGCCCGGCGAAAAATGACGTCCTCTGGCGCGTACAGAGCCGCCATGGTCTTGTTTTTTGACACCATTACTCATGAAAATTACTGCGAGGTTATGAATTATTATTCTTACGAAATTACGAAATAATACGAATATACGAAATATTATGGCCCCATGGCTTACCCGTGCTTCGTCTACTTGGCGGGGAACTACGCAGGGCAGGCAGCTTACGGCTTATGGCTTATACCAATTATATCACGCCCGGTCTTCACTGCGATACTGCAGAGCTTCAGCAACATGCTGAACAGCCACAGGTTCGGATTCGTCCAAATCAGCGATGGTCCGGGAAATTTTAAGAACACGATAATAAGCGCGAGCCGAAAGATGCAGACGATCAACAGCAGAGTACAAAAGAGAGCTCGCCGCCGATTCTAAATGACACCAACGACGCACTTGTTCGCTAGACATCTCTGCGTTGGTAACTAAAGATGTCCCGCGGAACCGTTCATGCTGATGGCCCCTGGCCGTCGTCACCCGCGCGCGCACGGCCTCTGATGGCTCAGCCAATGGTTCAGAGCTTAATTCTTCCACGGTTAGGCGCGGGGTGGAAACATGAAGATCAATACGATCAAGCAAGGGCCCGGAGACGCGACGCCGATACTGCAATAGTTGAGACGGGGTACAAGTACATGGCTGTTCAGGATCGGTCGCATAACCGCAAGGACAAGGATTTTCCGCGGCCACCAGCATAAAACGGGCCGGCAGGTTCATGGTACCAGCGGCCCGGGAGATACTGACAGTCCCATCCTCAAGCGGTTGCCTTAGAGCTTCCAGTACATGACGCGGGAACTCCGGAAATTCATCCAGAAATAGCACCCCGCGATGCGCCAAACTCACTTCACCGGCTCTTGGTATCGCACCGCCACCCACTAAAGCCACGTGCGAACTTGTATGATGAGGACTTCTAAATGGGCGTTCGGCTATTAGTGGCGCGCCATCCGGCAAAGCGCCAATGCTACTGTATATCCTCGTTACTTCCAACATCTCCTCCTTGGAGAGAGGAGGTAAAATAGTAACCAATGAGCGCGCCAGCAAAGTCTTGCCAGCGCCCGGCGGACCGGTTAAACGCACATTGTGTCCTCCAGCCGCGGCTATCTCCAGAGCGCGCTTTACATGATCCTGCCCTTGAACATAAGCAAAATCATAGGGAGAGCGTCTAATGTTATAGCCTAAATCATAAGCCGTAGGGGGCGCTGCGGAAAGTTCAGCTTCGCCGATTAGATGTTTGACCACGCCCATTAAAGATTCCGCTCCATATACTACGAGGTCATCAACCAAAGCAGCTTCGGCGGCGTTTCCTTGCGGCACGATGATAGCTCCAAAATCAAGGGCTTTGGCCAGCAGAGCCGCTGATAATACGCCGCTCACGGGCCGCAGTGTTCCGTCCAGCGCCAGCTCGCCCAAAAATAAAAAGCGTCCTAAATCTGTATTCAGCTTCAATTCTCCGGAAGCGATTAGAATAGCCAAGGCCACGGGCAAGTCATAAACCGGACCAGCTTTCTTAACATTACCGGGGGCAAGGTTCACCGTGATGCGAGTGGCGGGAAATTTCAAACCGCTATTTTTTATAGCCGCGCGCACCCGTTCTTTCGCCTCTTGAACCGATGTATCTGGCAAACCGACTACCAAAATGTTTGGCAAGGATCGTCCAATATCGGCCTCCACCTCAACAACCGTGGAATCTAACCCCACCACGGCCGCAGAATAAACTTTAGCAGACATACCCTTACAAAAATTCTAATTTCTAAGCACTAATCTCTAAAGCCATACGAAAGTACGAAATCATACGAATATACGAAATATCGTTGATCGCGGAAACGAACAATTTTCGTACCTTTCGTATTGTTTCGTAATTTCGTAAGTATAATTAGTCATTTGAGCTTGGACATTGGACACTTAGAGATTAGAAATTAGCAACTTTGACAACTAGAGACTACTCTGTTCTTGTCGCTTTGGCCATCTGTTTTGGCCATCTGTATCTTATCAAAATAACCACAACACCAAACACTATTAATACATCTGCCAAATTAAACGATAACCCTCCGGCCAGTCTAAAAACATCAATGATATAACCAAACCGCATACGATCATAGCTATTTGAAACAATGCCAAAAATAATTCCCAAAAGAAGGGCTCTGTTGACAGAAGACGTTTCGTGCCAAAACAAGCCACCAAGTACGATCAAAAGAACCACGGCTAAAATAAAAAACAAATAATATGGCACAGTTATGCCCAAGGGCCCGAACTTATTAATGCCTGGCTCAAAAGAAAGCAGGCCGGCGGGTAAAACTGAGACTGACGCCGATTTCATAAGCGCCAACGTCTTAGTCAAACGATCAGTGGTGGCAATGATCGCGATGGCAAAAAAAAGGAGCACACTGGCGCCGTGGCGAACTATACTCTACTCTTAATTGACTCCTTGCAATTAACGCAGGAACTTGATGCTGGACGAGCCAGCAGGCGTCGCTCATCAATCGGCTGTCCGCAATACTTGCAGATGCCATAAGTGCCGTCTTCCAAACGAGCAAGAGCCGAGCGCACGTCTCTCAGTGACGACTCTAAAACTTCTTTAACGGAAAGGTCGGTGGTGAAAGCTGCCACTTCGGCGCTGTTTTCATCTTCATCGCTACCATAATCCGGCGGCATAAGCTGGTACTTGCCAGCGCTTGATCGGCCAGAGCCAGTCAGGTCTTCCATTTCATTCATCAATTGCTGTTCTTTTTCTAGCAGCTTGTTTTTAATAGTAACTAGAAATTGTTTGTCCATATAAATTGGTATGTGCCCACTAAATTATAACACTTATTTACCTTCACTAATAACAATATTTGACTGAAAAATTATTGCCCAAAAATGACTTGAGGCGCACCATGGCGCCGATTATTATTAAAATATATGCGCTGGTGCGCCTCATAGGATCACGACTCACTTCGCCGCCGCCGCGTGGCAACAAGCAAAGATGTAAAATGTCTTGATCCGTGACGCGCTTCTCCCGCCTAAAAAGTGCAACCCCACTACCGTACCTTGTGGTACCCCCTGCGACACAAGGCCGCATGATAGTACCTTTCGACCCCCGCTTAGCGAGGGACGGTTTTTGTTTTGGTTTGAGGGCAGGCAAGGGGACGGGTTAACCTTGCCTCTAACGGTAGAGTAGGGGGAGCAATAGCTCTATCCCGCCTTGCGGAATTGGGCCATGGCTCCGTAAAAAGAGCTTGAATCTTATACATAATTATAGCATACAATTAAAAAAGACACAATATTCATTTTTAAGCTGAACTTAGCTGAAGATTAGTCTTTTTTCTTGACTGATAATGACTTTATAATCCAGTAATTTAACAAATTATGCCCAGACTTATCCACACCCATCTGTATAACTTACCCCGTTAGAAGCTCGAATTAACTAGAGAATCGTCCTAGCTAATATAAAGGTAATTATATTAAGTTACCATTTTAAACCACGGCAGATAAATGCTTGCAAGTATTTATCTGCCCAGGGCTTCTAACGGGGTTGCCCCTAATACTGACGATGACGCCCACCCCCGCGGTCGTGTGGGCCTCCACTGCCGCGGTGCCTTGGCGGGCCGTCGCGCCGTTCGCCGCGATGAGGGGACGGTGCTTCAGAAAAAGGCGGTGGCGACGGGAAAGAAGATTCGGGCATGGCTTGACGCATAGAAAGATTGATACGATTCATATCATCTATCTCAATCACTTTAACAGTTACGGGCTGACCAACCTTCACAATATCGCCAACTTGATTCACCCGATAAGGAGCAAGTTCAGAAATGTGCACGAGGCCTTCTTGTTTTGGTAGAATTTCCACAAACGCACCAAAGTCCATAAGGCGCGTCACCGTTCCTTGATAAATTTCTCCAACAACAACCTCACGCGTAAGCGACTTCACCCACTCCACGGCTTTATCCATTCCTTCCTTATTAGCCGAGCAAATGAAAACTGTACCATCTTGCTCAATATCAATGGAAGCAACGCCGGTCTTGTCAATAATCTCGTTGATCACTTTGCCGCCCGGGCCAATCACATCGCGAATACGTTCGGGATTAATATGAATGGTTACAATACGCGGGGCGAACGGCGAAAGCTCTGCCCGTGGCTCGGCAATGATCTTATTCATCTCTTCCAAAATTTTCGTACGCGCGGTTTTGGCGACTGATAAAGTTTCTTCCACTATTGCTTGGCTCAAACCATGCGTCTTGGTATCAAGTTGCACGGCTGTAATACCGTCGGCTGACCCAGCCACTTTGAAATCCATTCCACCCTTGCCGTCTTCTAAGTCCTGCAGGTCGGTTAGAATTTGGTAACGACCTTGCTCGTCTGAGGCCAACCCCATGGCAATACCGGCAATTGGTGTTTTGATGGGCACTCCAGCATCCATCAAAGAAAGAGTGGAGCCGCAGGTAGAAGCCATTGACGATGAGCCATTGGAGCTCAAAACCTCTGAAACGACTCTAACCGTATAAGGAAATTCTTCCTTATTTGGCAACACCGGCAAGAGAGCTTTTTCGGCGAGGGCCCCGTGCCCGATCTCGCGGCGGCCAGCGCCACCCATCCGGCCGACCTCGCCAACGGAGTAGGGTGGGAAGTTGTAGTGGTGCATATAACGCTTCTTGCCGCTCTCTTCCATTGTGTCTAGTTGCTGTTCGTCTCCAGGCGAACCTAGAGTCACTACTGAAAGCACTTGAGTT
>Ga0209542_10008856_pt1 | contig 18648 bp, 18 predicted proteins | sample RifCSPhighO2_01_FD_184028 | JGI IMG/M metagenome (GOLD analysis project Ga0209542, IMG submission 184028) | Soil microbial communities from Rifle, Colorado - Rifle CSP2_plank highO2_0.1 (SPAdes) (version 2) | ecosystem: Environmental > Terrestrial > Deep subsurface > Rock core/Sediment ...
TGATATTCCGTCAGCGCTTCTGATACTTGCACCAAATTCAGGCCAAATACCAAACCCGCGCTCGCCCCGGCCGCTGCTGCGTAAGCTTGCGCTTTTCCGAAACAACCGCTTAATTTTACCGGCACAAAACTGCCGCCATAATTTAATTTAAAAGAAATGCCAGTTGGACGACTACCTTCCATCTTGTATTCAAAATTACTAATCGCCACTTCCGCTTCCGGAGAAAAGCCGAAAGTGACCACGTGCCCCCGCGTCCGCTGTTTCATATCTTGCACTGCCAAATCATCAAAATTCAAAATAGCAAAACCGGTAGATGGTAAACACTCTACTACTTTGGATTTTTCCCGAGCGACTGCTTCCGGCCCGCTATAATATTCCACATGGACTGGAATTTCGCCTATCGTAGTCACTACGCCAATTTGCGGCCGCGCAATATCCAAAAGATATTTGATATCGCCTGGGCGGTCCGCCGCGTACTCTAACACCAGGACCTCCGGATACTTTACGCGAAACAAAAGCCGAAAGAGCGAACTAAAAATAACTTTTACCCAAAACCCATTGCCGGTAATTTTATTCCAATCTCCCAGAATGGTTAGCGGCACGCCGATTTCATTATTAAAATTTCCCTTCGTGGCGCGTACCCAGCGGAAAGAAGAAAGCACTACCGCAATCGCTTCTTTAGTGGAAGTCTTGCCGGCGCTGCCGGTAACTACCACAATCCCCGGCTGATATTTGGCGATCATCTTCACCGCCAGCCAACGCAATAATCGAATTAAATATTTTTTTCCTTTTTCTTTATTCATAAATTATCCGGTGGAACATTATAATAATTTAACAGAAATTCTGTCAGCTCTCGAAATGCCGGAACGACGGTCGCGCCAGCTAAAGGCGCTTGCGGCCGGTCCACTTTAAATAACACAACGAACTTCGGTTGGGTTGCCGGAGCAAAACCGACGTAAGTGTGAATATACGACTCTAAATAACCGCCATTTTTGGGATCGGGAATTTGCGCCGTACCGGTTTTACCAGCAATCCGATAATGGGGTATTTGCGCTACTTCTGCCTTTTTTACCGCCGAAACCATCATTTCCGTTACTTGTCGCGCCGCTTCTTCAGAAATCACTCTGCGTACTACTTGTGGTTCAACATTCGAAAGAATATATGGCCTCATGAGCTGTCCTCCGTTAGCAAGCGCGGATACCGCCGTAATCAACTGCAACGGCGTCACTGCCACTCCTTGGCCGAAAGATGCGGTAGCAAAATTAATATCCTGAAAACTGGTTTTCAAAGTTCCCAAACTGCCGGCCTGTTCGCCGGGCAATGCAATGCCTGTTAATGATTGAAATCCAAACTGTTTTACATAATTATAAAAACGATCTTTGCCAATCTGTTGCATCGCATATACCGCGCCAGTATTGATAGACTGCTCAATCACATTCGTCATGGTAACACGGCCATGCGCTTTCAAATCCCAGTTTTTAATCGTGCGGCCATCTAGCGTCACTGAACCGGTATCCACGAAAGTGGTATCGGGCGTAATTTTTTTACTGTCCAAACCAATCGCCATTGTCACTACCTTAAAAATAGAACCGGGTTCGTATATCGCTTGCACTGCCGGATTCATAAAATCTTTCAGTTCGTAATTTTTATAATTATTGGGGTCGAATGCGGGCGCATTCCCCATGGCCAGAATTTTTCCGGTATTCGGGTCTTGAACAATCACCGTTCCACCAGTAGCGTTAAAACGCGTAATAGTATTTTGTAATACCTCTTCCGCCTTAGCTTGCACCGTTGGATCAATTGTTAAGATTACATCTCCCCCCGCTTGCGGCCGAGTAATTGTATCACCTTCCACCTTGCCCGGTTGTCCAGCCAACAAGGTATCATACTGCGCCTCAATGCCATACTTTCCGGATAAAACGGAATCTTCCGCGCTCGGCGCGACAAAGCCTATAACCTGGGAAACTAATTTTCCCTTCGGATAAAAACGTAGCCGCTCTTCCTCCACATATATTCCCCGAAGATCAGCGCTCTGTATCGTATCCACTTGTTCGGCAGTTGCTTTTCTAACCAATAATTTATATTGGCTATTGGTTTTTTGTAGCGCGACGATCGTCGCATCTCGATCTACCCCTAGTAACGAAACTAATTTTTCGGTTGTCGCAAACGGATCGGTTATATCTTTTGGCACCGCAAAAATCATTGGGTATTCTTTATTAATTGCCGCCGGTGAGGCATTGCCGTTTTTATCCGTAAAATAAATCCCGCCACGAATAGGACTCAAAAGACCGGCAACTTTATTTTGGGCTTCCGCTTTGGTGGCGTAATAATCGCCATTTTTAATTTGCAGACCATATAACTGAAATACCAGCGAACCATACAAGACCAAAGTGCCGATCAACAAAAGAACTGAGCGCATAAGTTAATAATGGATTAAAGAAATTGCTTTGCCCTCCAAATATTGCGGGTTTTTCTCTTTAACTAATTGATATTTAGCAACAAACGCTTCTACCGACACGCCTTCCAATAACGTGTATAATTTGTTTTTATATTCCGCATTGGCTACTTGCAGGGTCTCCACTTTTTGGGACAAGTCAGCGGCCGCGTGCCGCAATTCTACGTTTTGATTATAAAAATAAACGCCACTGACCGCTAATATTATAAAAATCGCTGCCATACCGACGATGGGCAATACCCAGAAAGAATTTTGTTTATTGGGTTCAATGACTGTCATGAAAATTAAATAATAATTGCGACTCTTAATTTTGCGGATCGAGCGCGGGGGTTGCTTTTTACTTCTTCAAGGCTTGGTCGCACGGATTTTTTCGTAACCAATTCTACCCGGCCCTCTTTTTTCGCTTCCCGCAGCGAATGTTTCACCAAACGGTCTTCCAAAGAATGAAAAGAGATAATCGCTACTCGGCCGCCGGATTTTATAATCTGATTGAGCTGCCGTAACACCGTATTCACATTTTCCAATTCGTGATTAGCATAAATGCGAAACGCCTGGAAAGTTCTGGTAGCGGGGTGAATGCGGCCGTGTTCATAATTGTTCGGCACTACTTTTTGGACCAGCTCCGCTAATTCTTTACTGGTTTTTACGAATCGACCGCTCGCTCGTCGCGCAACAATCGCTTGGGCGATTTTACGGGCATAACGTTCTTCCCCGTATTCTTGAATCACCCGCTCTATCTCTTCTTCCGGCAAACGCGCTAATAATTTATAAACCGGTTCGTCTGCGTCGTTATATGTCATAATCAACAATTCGTCTTTTTGAAAACTGAATCCCTTTCCGGAATTTTCAATTTGATTGGAAGAAAAACCTAAATCCAAAAGTAATCCATCTGCTAACGGCAAATGCTGTTCTTTGAGCACCTCCGGTAATTTGGCAAAATTACTATGCACACAGATCATATTCGGTAATTCACATACTTCTTCCCCATTTTTTAAAATTGCGGCTTCTTCCAAATCAATCGCCAATAATTTTCCTTGCGGACCAATTTTCTCTAAAATCATCTTAGAATGCCCGCCGCCGCCAAAGGTTCCGTCAATGATGAATGCCCCCGGTTTCGGATCTAATAATTCAATGACTTCGTGTAAAAGGACGGGAGTGTGCATATGGTTAGATTCCTAGTTCGCCGAGCTTCTCGGCAATTTCTTCGGAAGCGGATTCAGTTTTTGCCTTGTACTGCTTCCACTGTTCCGCGTCCCATAATTCAATCCGATTGTACAAACCGGTTACGACCACGGTTTTATTCAAACCCGCATACGTTCGCAAATAATCCGGAATCAAGATTCTTCCTTGCGTATCAATTTCCACGTCCATCGCGCCCGCAAGCATTAGACGGGAAAAGGCCCGCGAGTTTGCCTGCGCGAGCGGTAAGGTAATTAATTTTTGCGCCAATACCTCCCAATCTTTATTGGAGAAAAGAAATAGACAACGATCAATCCCCCGAGTGACAATCGCACCGCTTTGCAGTGATGCACGAAACTTCGCCGGAATCGCCATTCTTCCCTTAGTATCCAAGCTATGTTGATATTCTCCGATAAACATATATTTTGGTGAGTTATCCCCAGAGAATCGTGGTTATCCCCACACTTATCCACAATTCCCCACCACCACTTTATTTTATCCCACTTCCCTCCAAAGTCAAAAACAAAAAACCCACTTCCAAAGAAGTAGGTTTTAAGGGCTTTTTAAGCTAAAAACCGAAAGTTATTCACATATCATTAACAGTGTGCGCCTTGTAGGGATCGAACCTACGGCCTTTGCAATGTGAATGCAACGCTCTACCATTGAGCTAAAGGCGCTTGATGTATCTATAAATATACATCAAAAAAAATATATTTGTCTATAAAAAGAGGCGTTCTCACAAGAACGCCTCCCAACTAACTCAATGAACAATTATTTATCCTGACACGGGCTACAGGTGTCGTCTCCATTAGTAGAACGTAAAAATGCCTGGCACTGTTTGCATCGCCGTCCTTCCGGATATCTCTCCAACTGCTGGACGCGACGACTCGAATAAAAATCATCCCCCTTCACTTCTTCAGTTTCCGCAAAGAGTGATTTCAAATCAATATCTCCCACAAAAACCTCCGGACTCACGAACGCGCTAGGAACAATAGAATTTTTTGATTGCATTATACCCCCTTGGTATTGATAGATGTAGTTTTTAGTTGATATCCAACTATAAAATATATAATACTCTATTATAGATAGAAAGTCAAGTTTTGAATATAAAAACGCCCCCAATATTGGGGGCGTTTTTCCAGAAACCAAAACAACTCTAGAGCAATTCTACGGTTGCTCCGGCGGCTTCTAATTTCTTTTTCAGTTCTTCTGCTTCTTCTTTCTTCAATCCTTCTTTCACTACTTTCGGAGTGGCATCAGTCATATCTTTCGCTTCTTTTAAACCAATACCAAGAACTTCTCGTAATACTTTAATTACTTGAATCTTTTGCGAACCACCATCTTTAAGACTTACTTTCCACGCGGTTTTTTCTTCCGCTTCCGCCGCGCCGGCTCCGGCGCCCGCCGCCATCACTGGCATCGCTGCCGATACGCCAAATTTCTCTTCCAATGCTTTTACTAATTCGCCAAGTTCGGTGACTTTCATTTCACCAATCTTGTCGAGTAATTCTTTGTATTTTTCCATAATGTTTTAATTTTTATTAATTTTAATACATACACTAAACTGTCTGCTTTGCCCGTTCGTTGAGCGCAATCAATACTTTTTTCACCGGCATCGTCAGCAACATCGCGATTTGTGCCAGCAATACTTCTCTCGACGGCAAGGTGGCAATCACTTTGAATTCATTGCCATCCACCAACTGCTTATCAAGAACATTGTACGCGCCAAGAACAGTTAATTCCCCTTTCTTCCCTTTGATAAGAGATTTGGAGAATTTATGGATGATGGCCGCAACACTGCTAAGATCGCCTTTGGCGAATATCGTACCGAGTTGCTCTTTTCGCGTTTGCGGATCAAATGCCACACCGGCATTTTTCAGAATTACGTTGAGTAATCGCTTTTTCAGTACTTGGATGTCCGCGCCGACACTCTTCAATTCCCGGCGCAAACTCTTAAAATGCTCAACGGTAACACCCTTAAACTCGGCAAAGACCAATGTCTGATTTTGCTTTAGCCGTTCGCTCCCCTGATCGATTAATTCTGCTTTTTGTTTTTTGGTTAATGCCATAGCTTTAAAAATAAAAAATGGACCTTTAGGCCCATAGACGCATCCACTAATCAGTGAATCAAGAGGTTTTCCTCGACGGGACTTATTGATCGCCCGTTGTCTACGGATTACTTAATACTATACTCTCATTTAAATAAATAGTCAAATATTGTTATTTCCCCCTCACAAGCGGAACAAAATTAAAGCCGAAATATTCTTTCGTTTTAAATTCATCCTTACTGATTTTTTCCAGCACTACGATACTTTCTTTTACCGGCGCGACAATCCGACCGCCAATCTTGAGTTGTTCTTTCCAGGCGTCCGGAATTGTTTCTGCTGATGCCGCGGCGGTAATTTTATCAAAAGGCATTTCGTTCGGATAACCCAGCGAACCATCCCCTTCCGCCAAAATTACATTTCCTTTTTCTAGAGAACCAAAATTCTGCAACTGCTCCTTTGCCATTTGATACAATTCCGGAATGCGTTCCAACGATACAATTTTTCCCGTCTCTCCAACCAACTCTGCCAACAGCGCAGTTTTCCATCCAGAACCGCTGCCGATTTCCAATATTTTTTCTCCGACTTTCGGCTCCAGCAGTTCCAACATAAAAGCGACTACCAACGGCTGGGAAATAGTTTGTTTGTATCCTATTGCTAAAGCGGTATTTTCATACGCACGATCTTGAACTTCAGACGGCAAAAATAATTTCCGGTCTACTTTTTGGAATGCTTTAATAATCGGTTCGTGCTTGAGATAACCGTCCCGAATCAACGATTGCACTAAAGTTTCATTGTTATTCATAACGCAAAGCTTCAATAGGACTTTTTTTGGCCGCTTGTTGAGCTGGATAAATACCAAATACCAAACCGATTCCCGTAGAAACTCCCAAAGCAATCAGGGTGGCATTCAATGGAAAGGAAAACTGCCAGCCAAAACCGATGACTCGAGTTAATACCAGCGATGCGCCAAAAGCGATACTCACCCCCAAAATAATGCCAATGCAACCGCCGATTCCAGTTAACATCATTGCTTCCAATAAAAATTGGATCAGAATATCCCGATCCGTCGCGCCTAACGCTTTTCGTAAACCGATTTCCCGAGTACGTTCGGTTACTGACACTAACATAATATTCATAATGCCAATGCCACCAACCACCAACGAAATCGCCGCCACCGCAACCAGAAAGAGCGTGAGCACATCCGTGATCACACCTAATCGCGAGGCCAAATCCGCTTGAGTTTGGATGAAGAAATCGTCTTTATCCGGATTAGTAATACTGTGAGCATTCCGAAGAGTTTGCGTTGCGTCCTCTACGGTGCGTTTAATAGTTGCTTCAGAATCCGCTTCAATAAAAAACCGATGAAAATATTTTATGGAAAATATGTATTGCTGAGCAGTCGTATACGGAATAATCGCAGTTTCATCAAAATTAAAAAAGGAAACCTGGCCCTTTTTCGGCAAAATGCCGATAACCCGAAAATTCCGGTCCTTGACTCGAATTCTCTGCCCAAGCGCATCCGCCGAACCGAATAATTCTTCTCGTATCCGATCGCCAATCACCACTACATCCGCGCGGCTTCGAATATCTTCTGCGGTAAAAAAGATGCCTTGCTCCGGCGCCAAATCAAAAAACTCCGGAATATCCTCGGAAGCGCCAAAAATGGTCAATCGAAAAGTTTCGCCGCCATAAGAACCAGTTTCGCCACCAAATAAAATCGGCATTACTTTGCTGGCCGTCGGCACATTGATTTTATTTCGAAGCAGCGCTAAATCGCGCTCTTTCAACGAATCACTGAAAATTTGCGCCGAATCGGCCGGACCCTTTGGCTCTCGTCCCGGAATCACCACCACCGTCCTAGATCCCATGCCTTGCACTTGATTCAAAATCAAATCCTGCGCTCCTTGGCCAAGCGACATGACGATAATAATCGCGGTAATACCAATGACAATTCCCAATACAGTTAATGTAGATCGTGATTTATGCGTGGTAATTCCGGCAAGCGCAGTATGAAAACTATATTTGATATGCATAATTTATTTAAATAATGTTCCACGAATCCGATGACGGCCATCTACCGGCGCATCGCTTGCGATTTCACCGTCATGAATGCGGATAATCCGTTCGGCATGTTCGGCGGTATAGGTTTCGTGCGTAATCAAAATCACCGTGTGTTTATCGGTTTCATTCAGTTTTTGCAAAATATCCATTACTACCGCACCGGATTTGGAATCCAAATTTCCGGTCGGTTCGTCGGCAAAAATAACTTCTGGATTATTGACCAGCGCTCGGGCAATCGCTACCCGTTGTTTTTCCCCGCCGGAAAGTCGGTACGCTTCGTGATTCATCCGGTGCGAAAGACCAACCGAATCCACCGATTTTCGCGCTTGTTCTTCCCATTGGGAATCTGGAACACTGGAGTATAAAAGCGGCAATTTCACATTTTCTAATACCGATGCCCGCGGCAATAAATTAAACGCCTGGAACACAAATCCCATTTTTTCATTGCGAACCCGGGCAATTTCCGCGCCCGAATGTTCGTCAAAAGATTTCCCGTGAAACCAATATTTCCCGCTGGTTTGTCGGTCCAAAAAACCCAGCACGTGCAATAAAGTTGATTTCCCAGATCCTGATGGCCCCATAATGGCAATAAATTCTCCTTTCCGAATAGAGAAAGAAACCCCGCGAATTGCTGGGGTTCCTTCAGCGCCATCTTCATAGATTTTCGTTACGTTTTCCGTTCGGATTAACTCCATATAAGAAATAAATTCTTATTTTTTATTCACAACCACCCGATCGCCTTCCTGCACGCCATCTAGTATTTCCACCATACCATCAGAACTCCGAATACCTACTTTCACCGGTACGCTTTTCACTATTTCGGTTCCATTTTCTTGAATTAATATTTCTACTGTCCGTTCGTTATTCCGGCCCTGCACAGCGCGTTGCGGCACCACAATCGCTCCATTGCTCCGATTAGTTTCAATATCAATATTGGCCGTCATCCCAGACCGCAAACGATTATCGTCTTGATGAAATTGCAAAGTGATTTTATAGGTAGAAACGCCATCAATCACCGTTTCCGCCGGATCAATTTTCACCACGCCCGCTCCAAATTCCACGTCGCTGCCATATGCGTCCAGCGTAATTTTTGCTTGATTGCCAATAGTAATTTTTGCGATATCCGCTTCTGGAACATTGGCCTCAATTTCATATTTTGCATCGCTAATTACGTTCGTTAGGATGGTATTTGCTCCCACAATTTGTCCAATCTTCGCATCTTGCTTGGTAATAATGCCATTAATTGGCGAACGAATGATGGTTTTGGCAATTTGAGCTTGATAATTATTCACATTAGCAATCGCTTGTTCCACTTGCGCTTCTTGAGCTGCAATCTGTTCGGGCACTGTGCCAGCTTGCTTGAGTAATAATTCATTTTCTTCCAAAGTAACCAATGATTCTGCCGAACGCCATTTTTCTGCCGCCGCAGAAAGATTGGTAATGGCCGTATTGACATTGGTACGGGCGGTAGAAATATCGGTTTTATACCCATCAATCGTGGCTTGAGAAAGAGCGGAATTAGGAGTAAGCGGATTTATAAAAAGCGCTGTTTTTTCTAAAAAGTTTTTAATGATGGTTAAATTATCGCTTGCGATTTTCCGCGCCCATTCTAAATCGCTTGATAACGATACCGCCAATAAACTTTGATTCCAATCTATAAATAGGGCTTCTAGGGTCGGCCGCGTTGATTCCAGGTATTGTTCCAAGGCCGAATCACCACCAGAGAAATTTACTTGCGGAGAGGCGCTGCGCGGATTACTGAAAATCTGGTCCACCTTATTCCGAATCGCATCTTCGGATTTCGTATACGCATCGTTCACTTTATCCACCATATTTTTCTTAGAATCTTCCAAAGAGGTTTTAGCGTTCTGTAATTGCACTTCTTGAATTTTAATCTCCTCCAGGCGCGTGCCTCGTTTAAGTTCATCTAATTTTGCTTGCTGGGCTTTTACATTGGCCTCGGCTTGCTGCAATTGAGCATATAAATCAGCATTATCTAATCGAACAATCATATTTCCAATTTGTATTCTACTTCCAACACTCGCATAGATAGCTGCCACTCGCCCGCTTTTTTCAAATGCTAATTCTACGCTTTCCGCCGGCTGCACTCGACCAGTAACGCTTACTTCTTCTATAATATCCGCTTGTTGAGCGATAGTGGTTTCGTATTGAAATCGATCCGCGGGACGAAAGATTAGATAACCGCCGCCTAAAATCAAAACGCCAATTGTGGCAGAAAGCCACGGCCGGCGCGTTACAATAGAAAACCAGTGAGCAATTTTCATATTCCATAGTATAATTCAAAATTATCAAATAAAAAAGCCTGGCGCGTTATAAGCCGCCAGGCTTTTCTTGCATTGTTTTTTGCACTAATTCCGAAGTCGGAATTTTCAAATCCCAGACAATGCCCAAAAGGCTTAGGAATTTTAGGATATAATAACTCACGTCAATTTCTGTCCAGAAGAGTCCCTGTCGGACACTCCACTGAAATTGATGATGATTATTATGCCATCCTTCCCCGCACGTGAGAAACGCCAGCCAAAAATTATTTCGGCTGTCGTCTCCGGTAGCAAACCGTTGAGTGCCAATTACGTGCGCGAGCGAATTCACGAAAAAAGTTCCATGCCACAAAAATACTGTGGAAAGGAAAAAGCCGATACAAAGACTCGGCATGCCACCGATATAGAACATAATGGTTCCAAGCACTATCGGCGGCAAATAATGCCATTGATCCAAGAAACGAATCTCGGACGTATTCAAATCTGGATCTTTCACTACCGGCGCGTAATTAGTTTTTCGCGCAAGCACCCAGCCAATATGGCTATACCAAAAACCTCTTTGCCGCGGAGAATGAACATCTTTCGGTTGATCCGAATAGCGGTGATGGTGGCGATGCCAGCCTGCCCACCACAATGGTCCTTTCTGGACAGACATCACTCCCAGCAACGCAAAGATAAATTGGAACAGCCGATTTGTTTGATACGAACGGTGGCTGAAGTAACGGTGATATACAGCAGTAATGCTAAACATTCTTACTGCGTATAAAAACGCCGCCCACCATAACCACACGTTGTGCGTCCAATCGATTGACAACAGATAGATTCCATACACTCCGAATCCGTGAGCAATCACAAACGGCCACGCCCGAATCCAATCAAATTCATGCTGAAAATAATTCGTTAATCCTTTCATAGTTCTTATCTCCTTTATGTGTGAAATTAAATTTTTAAACAACTGCCCGTATTAAGTATACCCAATAAAAATCTGCTTTGGCATAGGCAGCTTTTGGGGCTGATATCTAAAAAATTATTTGCGGGGGTAGTAGGAATCGAACCCACAGTTGCGGTTTTGGAGACCGCTGGTTTACCATTAACCGATACCCCCTTCTTTACCTATTCTAGCGAAAAAAATATATCCCGCAAGCGCGGGATATATTTTTACTTATCGTTTTGCTTCCTTATGGATTGTGTGCTTTCGGCACCAGTTACAGAATTTTTTGGTGGCAATTTTCCGTTCCACCAGTTTTTTATTTTTTCGAGTATAGTAATTCACCCGTTTGCAGGTCTCACATTTGAGCTTTATAAGATTAAGCGAGAATTTTGAATCTGCCATAATGTTGAAAAATATATCCTAAATCCGGACAAAATGCAAATTTGAGCCGAAGGGGAGGATTGAACTCCCGACCTACTCCTTACCATGGAGTTGCTCTACCACTGAGCTACTTCGGCACGCCGAAATAAAAATGCTACCTCTGATGGTAGCAGAAAATCTTATAATTTCAAACCGGAGCCACCTCCCGGATTTGAACCGGGGACCTTCTCTTTACAAAAGAGTTGCTCTGCCGCTGAGCTAAGGTGGCATGGACTCTTGGTGGGCGCTGAGGGACTCGAACCCCCGTAGTCGTTAAGACGTCTGGTCTACAGCCAGATGCAATTGCCGCTATGCGAAGCGCCCAATTTATTCTTTATTCTGCGTTTCCGAATTGTTATTCTCAAACAAATCCGGCTTAACCGCTTCCTTTCCGTTCCCGTTCTTCTTAAACTTATTTAAATAGAAAGTGACCCGATTGTCCACTTTTAAAATAAAGATCTTGGATTTCCGCAAGATTTTTTCCAGGGTTGCGTTTAAAAACGCGTCCAATTTTTCTATTGGAATTTTCTTTACCAATTTATCCATATATTGCGCCGGACTGCCGGGCACGACCCGTTCGCCTACCCGTGGCAAGGCCCGAGCGGCTAAATACACCACTGTCCCCAAACTCAACATCATAATCATTTGTAAAACAAAATTGTACATTGGCAAAATTAAACTTGATAGCGGACAAATTTCGCAATTTTCATATTTTCTCCCACTTTTGCGATGACCTGCTTTAAGACTTGTTCTACCGTCTGCATTGGGTCTTTCACATACGGTTGCGCCAGCAATGCTTCCACATTTTCCGGATCCATCGCCGCAATATGCATCGCCAATTCATGGACTAATTGCCGCACTGGCTCGGCTCGCGCCACAAAATCAGTTTCACAGCGCAATTCCAGCAACACGCCGACTCTTCCATTATGGATATATGATTCCAATAATCCCACGCCAGTTGCCCGATCGCCTTTTTTGTCCGCTTTAATCAAACCCCTCTCGCCAATCAGCGTTTTTGCTTTCTCAAAATCCCCGCCCGCGTCCTGAAGGGCTTTTTTACAATCCATAATCCCGGCGCCAGTTATTTCTCGTAATTGTTGAACCAGTTGAGCATTCATCGATGCTTCTTATTTTACCACAGTTCCAGTCGTGGGTTGAACTGTTTTTTGTCGCACTGCTTCCAGCGCAATTTCTAACTTCGCAAATATCCATTCCAAACCAGTCCGGCTTCGATCATTCGCTGGAATAATATAATCTGCTGCCCGCGGATCGGCATTGGTATTAGCAATAGCAATCACTGGAATATGCATTTTTCTGGCTTCCCGCGCGGCTGTCATGTTACTTTCTAAATCAACGATAAAAACCACTTCTGGCAATTTTTCCATAAACTCCACGCCAGAAAATTTCAAATGCAATTTCGCAATTTCCCGATCGATGTCCAGCCGTTCTTTCTTAGTGTATTTGTCCAAGCGTCCGGCTTCTTTATCCGCTTTCAATTTTTTGAAATAGGAAATTCGTTTTGCCAGAGTGTTGAAATTGGTCAACGTGCCGCCCAGCCATCGTTCCGTAACGTGAGCTAAGGCAAACTTTTTTGCCAAGGATTCAGAAATTTGTTTTGCTGCCGGCGTATTACCGACGATCAATATTCCAGACAAGGAATGCAATGTGGTTTGCATAAATTCCATTGCTTTTTCCAAAGAAACAAGGGTTTGAGGCAAATCAAATAAAGCAACGCCATTCCGAATGCCATACACATATTGCCGCATCAATGGATGGGTTTTGGATTTTTTATGGCCAACAAAAATACCCGCTTTTGCCATTTCCTCCAAAATCGGCAAATTCGCCGGCAATTCTTCGGTTTGTACAGCTTCGCTTTTGATGTCGTCCTCAAGCATGGTTTGATCCATATGAAATTGAAGTATATATAAAAAACTTTAATTTGGCAAGGAATAACTAGGTACTGGACTGGTCCCGCCACGCGTCAATTTTTGCATGATTCCCGCCCAAAAGAACTTTTGGGACCGATCGTTTTTTGCCATCAATGATGGCTGTTTCTGGTTTGGTATATGTGGGATAGGTACCCTTATGTTCTTCCAATGAATCGTGAGTGCCAAGCATTCCTGGAATCAGCCGAGCAACTGCTTCAATGACAATTGCTGCCGGTAATTCCCCGCCAGAAAGCACAAAATCGCCCAAAGAAATTTCTTCATCCGCAATATATTGCGCTACTCGCTCATCGACGCCTTCATAACGCCCGCAAATAAAAATTAACTGGTCATATTTGGAAATTCGATGCGCTGCCGCTTGATCAAATTTTTTTCCGCGAAGAGAAAATAAGATTACTCTTTTTTTCTTGGCGGTTGGATTTTGATTTTTAATATTCTCTACTACTTTTACAATCGGTTCAACTTTCAAGACCATTCCCGGTCCGCCTCCATAAGGAGTATCATCAACTTTTCGATGCCGGTCTTCCGAAAAATCCCGGAGATTATGGGTAGTAATGGAAAATAAACCCTTGTCTTGGGCTTTTTTCAAAAGCGACTCTTGAAAATAAGAGTCTAGAATATTGGGAAAAATTGTAATAACATCAAAACGTTTCATAATGTATAGTATAAACCAAAATCCTCCGCCAATGAGCGGAGGATTTTGTAAAAGTCTTTTTTGCCTTAAAGGCTAAAACCAGACTCTTCGCTATCGCGCTGCGGGCGCATTCCCCGAGTAGAACCTTCTGGTTCTTCAATCTTAAGGTTTACGCGAGCATTATTCCTAATGCCGACGATTCTTAAGAGTGAACGAATGGCTTTGGCCGTGGAACCTTGCCGTCCAACAATTAGTCCCATGTCCTGGGGCGCTACTTTCAAAGAAAGTAATACTCCCATTTCATCCACTTTGCGGACAATTTCCACTTTGTCCGGATTTTCTACAATGGATTTCACAAGAAATTCCAAAAATGCCTGGTCCGGATATTCTGATTTAGTCATTTCAGTTTTTCTAAAAATTCATCAAAACGACCTTTCTGTTAATAACTGGATTATAGCACGTTATCTAACTAAAGTCAAACTTTTGCTTCTGCCTTTTTAGCTTGCTTATGAACCGCAATCTTTTTACCTTCGATAACTTTATATTTCAATAAAATGTTGTTGGCGGTTGGCGAAAGTTTGGCGCCTTTTTGCAGCCAATAAGCAATGCGTTCCTGGTTAAAACCAGCTTTATCAATGACTGGGTTGAACCAGCCAATTTCTTCTAATTGCTCTCCTTTAAGTTTAGATCGCTTCTCCCCCACTACCAAACGATAGGCCGGCTGATGGAGTTTTCCGCGTCTCTGTAGTCTAATCATTAACATAACAATTGCTGTATTATACAATCCTGCCGCCGCGAGTCAAGTTATTCGGCGATTTCTTCTGGAGAACTAGAGGCATTTTCTATAACAATAGTAGTATCAATAACATTCACCTGGCGAGTAGTAGTTCCGATATTTCCGGCCTGATCGGTCGCACTGTATATAATGATATGCTCGCTTACTACCGCAGTATCGATTTGAACTTCTAATGTGTCTACGCCGTCAACGTTAAAATGCAATCCCAAATTATCATTTACATTATCCGTCACCGTTGCTCCGGGGTCTGCCCAAGAAGTTCCTTTCTCTAATTCAATCAAGGCCGGCCCATTCAGATGAATAACGGGCGGTTCGGTATCTTCTGGCGCGGTAATTTCTTCAACGCTTTCTTCTGTGGTTAGCGGAACATAGGAACTGCCTAATAAAGTTTGAAGTTGTTGCTTATCAATACAGACATCTTCCAAGCATAATTGCTTGGCGGTAATTTTTTCAGTAACAATTTCCTTAATGTACGCAACCGCATTTTGGAGCCACCCCTTCACCCCCTCAATCAAAGAAGCCAGTAAGTTCGGATCTTCTGTCTGGGACGAAGTAGTATTACTACTCTGGGCTAGGCTTTCTGGTGATAACCAATAACTCAAATTCACAAAGACGAGGACTTTTCCTTCATTTTCAGGCGTAGCTCCAGAATAGGTCTCTAAGGCATAACCCACAATTCGGCCCGATTGAGTGGCTTTCTTGCCAGTACCTGCTTCGGAAGCAAGGGTAATTGGATCACCAATCTGGATAACGCCATTCTCGGTGGAAGCTTTGACTGGGACTCGTCCAGATAGAGCCACCGCTGGTCTTCTTGTCTGATGCCTATAGTTCGATCCAGCCAATAATTGGAGAGCTGAACCCTCAATCACAATGGCAGGATTGGTAGAGACGATACCGATGACTCGAGAACCATCATTATTGTTGGCTTTCTTCACTGTGGTATTCAGAACAGAATCCAGAGCGAGAATATCTCCCGGTTGGACATCTTCCGAGGCAGAATACAACTCGGCTACGTCCGCGCAACCACCACCGGTATCCACACACGTTCCTTCAATGGAGAGACGGGAGGATGGAGAAGAAGTGCCGATACCGACTAGACCGTTGGAGTCGATCATAAGGGCGGGAACGGAACTAGTGGCAAAAGTGGTATCAGAGGATGTGGCCATGTAGAAGTTGCCGCCTCGAGAGGAAAGTATCCAATGTTTGAGATCAACACCTGCGCTGGTATCCGAGAGGGCCAACATTGGTCCGGTACTGCTGGCGATTTGGAAGTCCCAACGAGGAGTAGTGGTGGTTATGGCCACGAATCCGGCTGGATTAATTCCAAATCTCAATGTGCCGCCAGTAGTAAATCCAAGCGTGTCCGCAGCTGGGAAATACATTCCGGTATTCGTATCACTATTACTGCTAAAGGTCGGATCAGTGTTGGAATTTGAATTACCGCCTCCTTCAAAGCCACCGTTAGAAATTATTTCAGAACCAGAAGTATCCACTGTTAATGTTACGCCTCCGGAGGAATTTATCACTCGAAATGCAGTTGTAGAAAGAGCGCTCGGTCGAGTAAAGGTTACTTCTCCGTTTGAATCAATCGAAAATACTTGAGTTCTGCCAATTCTCGTTCGAATTGCGTCAGTGGCAGTTGGAGCTTCAATCGACAAAGCCGCAGTTAAATTCCCCGGAGTAGAACTGCCAATGCCAAATCTTCCATTACTATCAATCATCACTGCCGGAGCAGAACTGGTCGCAAAAGCATCGGAAGAAGAAGCTATGTAAAAGTTTCCTCCTTGGGAAGAGAGAGTCCAGTGTTTGAGATCAACGCCGGCAGTTTTATCAGACAATCCAATCATAGCTCTTTGGGTGCTGCTGCCAGTCACCTGAAGAAGCCACTGGGGCGTGCTGGTGCCGATACCAAATCTCCCATCATATTGAACCGTCAACAATGGGTCGGTCCCAGTCGCGTTTTGAATAGAGAAAATGGAATTAGTTTGTTGAATGGAAGAACTGGCGGTAATCGCAAGCGAACCGTTAATGCCAACGTTATTCCAGAATTGCGCCGAACCAGCGACTTCTAAAGAATTGTTGCTGAAAATGCTACCGGCAAATATGGAGGATCCTTGATCGCCAATATCAGAAAGCGTTGTGGAAGCAAGACCCAAAAGATCGATGGTGGTAGCAAAAGAAGTCCGAGCTCCGGAAGCATAGTAAATTGTATTCTGCCGATTAGTTCCGTCTGTGCCAGCGATTACGTACGCATACCCATTTGCGGACACGGTTCCATGCCACCCACGCAAACCCGGCAATGGTCGGCTGCTGGTTGTCCATACGCCTGTGGAACCGTTGGGATTTAATTTCGCATAATAAACCTCTTCTTCATATACCGTGCTGTGACCGCCAAAAGAATATAGATAACCGTTAATAACTACGGAATTATTGCGCTTGCGGGCTGCTGGCATATTGTTTGCGTTGGTAGTCCAACTGCCGATTGTGCCGTCTTTATTTAATTTAGCGTAGTATGTTGTTGCTATAGAATTGCCGCTAGTGTTCCGGCCACCGACGGTATACACATATCCATTCGCAACCGCAACGCCAAAATCTTGCAATGCTTCCGGAAGCGAAGTGGTGGTATTCCAGGCGCCAATTGATCCATCGGAATTGGCTTTTGCATAATACACATTGACCGCTTGCCCGGAAATTAAATAAATGAATCCGTTGGCAGTCACCGCATCATGATATCCATTCGCGGCCGGCAATGGCGTGCCATTTTTCCATCCGCCCAAAGTTCCATCCTGGTTAATTTGCGCATACCAAACTGTGGTTTGATTGGTATCGGAAGTATTGGCGCCGCCAAGAAAATAAATATAGCCATTTACAGTAACTGCCGCCGCGGCAATTCGAGCAGCCGGAAGAGAAGTAGTCGTAGACCAAGTTGGAATGGAGCCATCGCTGCTAATTTTGCCAAAACGAACCGTTGATTGATATGAACCAGTATCACCGCTCATAACGTAGACATATCCATTTGCAGCTACAGTTACGGGTAATTGCACCGCCGCAGGAAGCGTACTCGTTGCCCACACATCCAGGGAACCGTTCGCATCCGAATTAAACGCAATCGTATTGGTGGCTACGGTAAAACCATACATCGGCGAGGAAGTGGCAATACCCACATTGCCATTCTGCTGAACAACAAATTGGCTGGTGCCAATGGTAAATCCTTGTCCAACCCCAATCGTAGAAGTTCCCGTTGTACCCGTAAGTGATAGCGTTCCGGTAGCTGTGATATTAGAAACGTTGGTAATGCTCGCATCAATGTAGACATTGCCGTGGACACTGAATTTTGCCGCGGGAGTACTACTCGCAATACCCACATTACCGCTGCCGGTGCCAATATTAACCACTCCTGCGGTATTCGTTAGCGTTAAACCGTTTGATCCGGTAATCACAAGCTGAGAAGAAGAAATCTGGCTCAAAGCAATGGAACCAGTATCATTACCATTGCCAAAACTAATCGATGAATTACTGCTGTTATTAAAAAGACTGATTACTCCGCCATTGGTTATTTCCGATCGAGTGCTATTGGTAACGCTTTGCAATAAAAGACTGCCATTCACCGCTAAACGATGATTCGCGGAAGGACTTGAGGTTCCAAGACCAACGTTGTTATTAGCGGAAATAGTAATCGCCGGTGTCGTACCAGTAGCGAAAGCATCGGAAGAAGTGGCGATATGGAAGTTTCCTCCTTGGGAAGAGAGAGTCCAGTGTTTGAGATTGGTGCCACCATTAGTGTCCGAAAGAGTAAGCTGTGGTCGCACACCGCTAATTTGAGTCAACCATTCCGGCGTAGTTGTTCCGATACCAAGCCGGCCAGTAGTTTGTTGCAGCACCAATTGACTCAAATTAGC